>Ga0307517_10004715_pt1 | contig 20861 bp, 14 predicted proteins | sample 23_EM_MG_FD_194515 | JGI IMG/M metagenome (GOLD analysis project Ga0307517, IMG submission 194515) | Populus trichocarpa ectomycorrhiza microbial communities from riparian zone in the Pacific Northwest, United States - 23_EM | ecosystem: Host-associated > Plants > Roots > Unclassified | place...
TAATTATTTTTTTTTGTATGTTTTTTATCATTTTAATAAATTGATATTAAAAGTAAATTTTAAAAAATAAAAATATATATTATTTTAATATATTTTTAAATAAAAAACTACACTAAACATCATCCAAGTCACCACCATCAACCAAGGGAAAGTACAAAACCCTTATTTTGCCTCTTAACTAACACTTCCAATAATCGTGACCTATATAATATATATGTGATCCTATGATAGTTTCAGTTTAGCAATCTCAGTAATGCAAGTATGATTGCAAGGGCCGAATCTAGGTCGTGGCATGGGGGCAAGATTGTATAATTTTTTCTTTGGGAGGCTATTCCGTAGTTTTTTGTTTATAAATACATTAAAAAAACAGAGGAGATTTCACAGTATACTAAAACTTTAGAAGCGAAGGTCCCTCTTAAATAGAAAGATAGGTTTGTAAAAAGAAGAAGAAGAAGACGAATTCATTTACCTATTTATCCAAACGTCTCCTCCAAGCCTGCATAAGAAAAAGGTTGTTCACACATATTCGAAACTCCTAGTCTCATGATCATTTAAAATCTGGACATACACACTAAACTAAGTCCTTATCCAATTGCAAATCTTCACCAACTCCTATAAAGATTAATTGGAAACTTTAGAAAAATTACGACTACGATGCCCCATATGGGAAAAAAAATCCCATATTCATGGAATATGATAATATGCAAAGCTGTAGTGGTGGTCATAAAAAGATAGTAAATAAGAGCTTACCCAATTTTTTCTTAGTCCACAGCTATCAATTGTAAATCTCACTTTTCTACCTAACAGATTCCATTGCATTAAAGGTTGTTCCCGTGAAGTAATAGGAGCTAATTCAAACTTTATTTCCTGTACTCTGAGTAACTTTCTAAAAAAGCTCAAGGAGCCACTAATATGACACCAGAGTAGGAGTTCAGTATTGACAAAATTCAGAGACGTGTGTATTGATTGCACAGTACGAAAATTAGTTGCTTCTAGTCAACAAGGTAGGTGCAAGAAATTCTTCCATTGTTACCTTGATCAATGCAGCACCTTCTCTGGGGCAACCCTTTCTCAAAATCGTTTGCCTCTGACAATTTGATATTCCTATCATAAAATTGATGTTCAGGACAACACTGGAACTTTAACCTAAAACTAAAAGACTATCTGTGTGGTAGAAGACATACCACCAAAAGTGCAGGGTCATCGGTAGTGTCATTTAAAGCTTTCTGCACGACAGCACCTCATGCCTTCCTGCATTCAAAAGAAAACTTTTGCTAGGGTACCTCTGTTACAGCAATACCACATGGTCTGATCAAGCTAGGCACATATTCTAGTTTTTTTGCTCTGTGACTGATTCATTTTCTAATCACGTTTTAGTCATTTTCAGCTCTAATTTCCAAACTTTCTGCGGCATCTAAATTTTACTTAAAGGACAACAATAAAAAAACACCACTACTCACTGCAGCCCTCTTTGTTGCTTTCTGGTTTCTTCTGGGTTTCACAGTTGAGAAAGCATAAATTGTTTTGTCCTCCTCATAACAAAGTCACACTTGTTTCAGAGAAAATCAAGGTTAGAAGTACTGAAAACTGAGTGAGTCTTTTGGTGAAGATTCTCTAAAGAATCTACAATAAGGTCAAAACATGTTCAAGTCATGGAGGAACGTGAAGAAAAAGATCAAAGCTACATTCAAACTGCAATTTCAGGCAACTCAGGTACTAATCTAACAGATACCAAGTATTCCCTGTTACTGATTCGAAATGGGTTTTGTTTATCTGGAATCAATGATTACATTGTGAGTGTATGATAAGGTGTGTGGTGATATAATGTAGGCAATGTGATTGAGCAATTCGGGATACTAACAAAACTCTTACCTTATTTCGCGTCTCCATTTTAGGTGCCACGCCAAAAGAAACCTGCCTTGATAATATCCTTGGTGCCAGAGGATGTTGGAAAGACAACATTCAAACTAGAGAAAGCTGCAGTTCAGGATGGAATCTGTTCATGGGACAATCCAGTTTATGTGACAGTGATACTCATCAAGGAGCCAAAATCAGGAAAGCTGCATGAGAAAATATACCATTTCATTGTTTCAAGTGTACGTTATACTCACAGTTAAAATCTTTACTGATTTTCTAAGGCATAGTTTTTTTGTGTTTGTTTACTGATTCCTATGAATTCCTGCAGGGGTCATCCAAATCAGGTTATCTGGGAGAAGCTTCGATTGACTTTGCAGATTTTGCTGATGAAACTGAACCATTGTCTGTCTCCCTGCCCCTTAAATTTGCCAACTCTGGTGCAGTTCTACATGTTTGTTCTCTCTCTCTCTCTCTCTCTCTCACACACACACACACACACACACTCTGTAATTCTCTTGATTTGACCCTTTTCCTATGTTTGATTCACTCCTAGAGCTAGAGCAATGTCTATTTTCAAAAAGTAAATAAGACCATGTTATTTCGTTATCAAAAACCTTCCATTGTTTCTCATGTATCAAGTAATTTTTGAAACAGGTGACCATTCAGAAGATGCATGGAGATTTTGATCCAAGGTGAACACGAGCATTAACAATTCATTTATGCATTTATTTCTCTTTTTTCTTTCATTTTACTTTGTAGTCTAAAGTTTTGTTTTTCCCATCTCCTCTGCTGCTAATTTACTTACTGGACTTTGTAATCTTAGAAAAATTGAAGACAATGAAGATCCCATACTTTCTAAAGACAGAAGCTTGAAGAACCAGCTGAGCAATGGCTACACAGACAAAAACGATGAAAGTTTTACTGAAGTAAGGTCTAAATTATCTATTTTGTTTTAACACAGTTCAGGAAGGGCTGGACTGAACAAGTTCCTTTTGTCAAATCTTAGAGATAGATGTGCTGTTGTTCAAGGTTATAATTGATCTATAACTTGACAAATCTCACAGGACCAGGACCCGGACATTGTTTTATCTGAACAAGACAGCAGCTTCAGAACATCCATTGGTGGAAATTCTAGCTTCAAATCAACACTCAGACAAGATTCAATGCCTCCAAAGGGAGCAGTTGATGGCATCACACCGAAAAACCACTTGCATTGTAGGACAAGCACTGATTGGTCAATGGGTTCAGTGTCAGACGGAAGGTTAGTTCACTCAACAAACAGCCCTGAAGAGAACCTTCCAAGAGAATTACAAGAAACCTCAGATGAATCCATTGAAAAACTGAATAGTGAATTATCTAATCTAATGAGGCAGTCAGAATTATCAGAACTGGAATTACAGACTCTTCGGAGACAGATTACAAAGGAGAGCAGAAGGGGGCAGGATTTGTCAAGACATGTTAAGGAACTTGAAGAGGAGAGAGATGCACTCAAAACAGAATCAGAACTGGAATTACAGTCTCTTCGGAAACAGATTACAAAGGAGAGCAGAAGGGGGCAGGATCTGTCAAGACATGTTAAGGAACTTGAAGAGGAGAGAGATGCACTCAAAACAGGATGTGAACAACTCAAGTGCTCAAATGAAGGAGAATCCCTGAATCAATTGCGAGCTGAGAATGAGGATTCTAGGGTTCAGCTAGAAGAAGTCAGGCGAGAACTTAGTCATCAAAAGGAATTGAACACCAATCTTAAGTCGCAACTCCAGAAAACGCAAGATTCAAATGCTGAGTTGATTCTTGCTGTGGGAGACCTTGATGAAATGCTGGATCAAAAAAATGTGGAAATATCTTCTCTGTCTAGCAAGCTTGATGAGGTTCAGGAGGAAAATTGCAAATGCAGCAAGAAAGAGGACAGAGACCAACAAGCAGTGCTTGCACTGGAAGAAAAGACTAGGGAAGATAATGAATTATGTCTACTGAAGCAAAGGGTGATAGACCTATCTGATGAAATTGATGTCTACAGGGAAACTAGAGAAAAGCTGGAGAATTATATCGAACAACTCACACAAGACTGTGAAGATCTAAAGAGAGAAAACCATGATATCTCTTCCAAGTTAGAGCAGGGCAAGCTACAAGAACACAAAACCTCAGAATGTTCAGCTACTATTAAAGAACTTGAATCACAGGTACAAAGATTAGAGGAAAAATTGAAGACGCAGACAAAAGAATTCTCAGAATCTTTGCTTTCCATCAACGAACTGGAAAGTCAGGTCAAAGGGTTGGAGAAAGAACTGGGAAAACAGGCACAAGGATACGAAAATGACCTCGATGCCATGACACATGCCAGAATTGAGCAGGAACAGAGAGCTATCCGTGCAGAAGAGGCCTTGAGGAAGACAAGGTGGAAAAATGCTGTTACAGCAGAGCAGCTACAGGAGGAATTCAGAAAACTTTCAGTGGAAATGGCAGGAAAGGTTGATGAGAATGAGAAGCTGACAATGGAATCAGTATTTGAAGCAAACGAGCTCCGAATACAGAATAGAGTTCTAGAAGAGAATCTTAAGAAATCTAACGAAGAGCTTGCAATGATGACGGACCAGAACAGAGTAAAAATGGAAGAATTGTCAATGCAACTAGATTTGAAAACAAAACATATGGAGCAGATGTCAGTGGAACTAGAAGATGCTTCCAACAAACTGAAGCATGGAGGAGAAATGCAAGAGGCTTTTCTAGCGGAAGTTCGAATGCTGAAAAGTGAGATAGAGACCCTAAGAAAAGAGAAGAATGACATCTCTGAACTGGAAAAAGAAGTGAAATTAAGAGATGAAACTGAAAAATTGAAGACATCGTCTGAAGAAACAAAGATACTAACAGAAATACAGAAAAGTGAAAGAGACGAAATAGAAGAAATATTTGCATTGACAAAGAACGAGGCAGAAAACACGAGGCAAGAATTATTCAATTTGAAGTCCTTAAAGGATGAAAAGGAGGCAATGATCAAGAACCTTTCATTGGAACTTCAAAGCCTCAGAGATCTGCAGATTGAGCTAAAAAATAGCCTGTCCGCAGAAGAACAGGAGAAAGAAAAACTTCAGCAACAAGTACTCGAATTAAAAGGTAAGCTGCAGAAGAAGGAACAGGAAAATACTAGTTTCATGAAGAAACTCACATTTTCAGATGAAAAGAACTCGGTGCCAATGGATGACAGAATGCAGATCAAATGTGCTGCAACTAATACTGCAAATGTCAATGACTTCCAAAAAAGAAATATTGGGGAAGACTTGCTGAATTCTGAGATGCACACTGCAGGAAGCAAGGGTATTGAAAGGTACAATTTCAAGTTCTTGTTTATAATGATTATTGTACTTTCTCATATATCTACCACCTTTTTCTGAGTAATTAATTTCCAACAAGGAGATAAATCGAAGCATGCATTGTGCATCCAGATATGTTTTAGTTCGTGATCATAGTTGTCACTGAAATTAGTTTCATTCTTCAATATTTGTTATGACAGAGAAGCAAAAACTTGCTCGAAGGAAGAACTGAGAGTTGGCACTTTCCACTCAATGGATGAGGGTTACCTGATTGAACTGTTGACAGAAACGGCACAGCTAAAAGAAAGGAACAAATGTATGGAAACTGAGTTAAAAGAAATGCAAGAGAGATATTCAGAGATAAGCCTCAAACTTGCAGAAGTAGAAGGTGAAAGGCAACAGCTTGTCATGACTGTACGCAATCTCAAGAATGGTAAGAGGAGCTAGCATTCTAGCTCTCTAAGATATCGGATATCAGACACAGAAATGAAGCACTGGTAATGCAGCTGCTAAAGCGAGCCTCTGATGAGCAAGATTGTTGCTCGACTATTCTTTATGCATCTTGTAAATGGAAGTCTAGAGGTGCTCGAGAAGCAGGTCCAGAGTTCAGAAAGGGATAGATGTTTCCTTAAAAATATAGTAATTACACACTCCTTTGCTTTATACAGATTGTGTATTCCTTATTTGTGATGTTCATGTAGCTAATCTAGTTGAAGTATTGGTGCCTAACCTGAATTGTGGCTGTATTGCAGAAATTAAAAGCATTAGAATTTTAAGATATTCCAATGAGTTTAAAAATTGCAGACATCACTGTCTAGAATTTTAGGTTAAACAATGGAAACAGTTTTATGTTCATGACTTCATTCATACCTTTCACGTTAGTTCTGCCTGTACTGAACGTGTTTTAGAAATCCACTTATATCTAAGATTCTTTGTTTCGTGAATTTGTCGAACTTTGGTGTATGATACAACCATGGATGTGACAATGATATCTATGTTGACCGTGTTGAAAGAAATTAACCTATCATAGCTATGTCCATTAAGGAAAAAAATTAATTGCTTTTTACAGAACGCAAAGGTTATGATATTCCAATATTATAGAAAGCACAGGAAAGGGTGGCATTGTTACAGGATTTAAAGAAAAGCATAGCATTGGTACAGATGTTTAAGGACCAAAATATAACTTTATCAACATAAACCCAAACATCTATACCTTTCTTTCCCTTCAATTTCTCCTGAGCTTTTTGCTCATACGGTGGGCACTTCCATCACTCCAGACCAGCCTAGTTTGGTTTCCACCATCCATTGCAAAGGATAAAGTCTACATTTGATGAAGCTTCTTATTATGATGACAATTTAATACGGAAAAATGCCTCATACAAAAGGGTTCACATACCATACCTGTTTTGATCTCTTATCCTTGGGTGTCCATGATGGAATTAGGGATGCGGAAGTTCTTTCCTTCTGGGATGAACTTGACAATTGAATAGGTTGTTTCTGCTTCTTCTGCTCATATACTTTTCTAGGAGTGCTTCCTCCCTGGTACTTGAAAAAATCAAGAATAGACAGGCTTCTTCTCTCAGTAGCCTTTGATGTATTTCCTGAATTCCAAAAATCTGGAGTACATGTATCAGGTGGAAGGGACTGCTGCCGCAATCTGCTCTTTTCCCTTACTCTGTTAAGAAACTCTATTGTCCAGGGTGAACCTGGTTGTGGATGAGCAGAATGGATGGCTTTAGAAAGTGGTGTTCCACTTCCACCGCAATGTGATATCTCCTCTTCAAATGGAAACCTAGTGGATTTTCCTGCAGCTCTCAGTGTAAAAGCCTCCTCTAAGAGATTTTTCCTGGGTTTTACAGGCACTTTTTCATGCTTATCATCTATAATTGGATCACCACGATTTTGTGGTAACCTTTGTCTATCACTTTCTATAGGGGTCCATAAATCTGGACAAGAGTTTTTCTCAGCGGCCGTTGGATTATTAGGGTGACTATTCTTACCAAATGACAGTCGTCTTGCAGCTTTCGACTTTCTTGCAGAATCTTGTTCGATATCAGTATCAGGCATCCAAGGTGAGAAATATGTAGAGTTAGCAATAGAAGCAACGTCTTTCTCCAACGAGACGGGATCATCAGTGAGGTCTATGACTTCACCTCTAAAGTATTCATGCAGGTTGTTAGCGTTAGATTTACAGGGATTGCCACTGTCTAACTTCAACTCCTTCTTGATATTTATTTCGGATGCCCGATTTTGACCCAGAAATATATCGTTCAGTGGTAACCTGGGCTGTCTTCTGTCATCCCGAATCAGAGGATCTTTGAAGTTTCCAGAATAAAGTGGTTTTATGGAAGTAGGAAAATCCATCACCGGAGCAATATCCGGTACCTGCTTTTGACCAAACAAATCTTTCAAAGATGAACTAGGTTGCTTCAACTCACCAAGCATCTCGGGATCTGTTGAAGTCCAACAATCATATTGCTTAAACACTCCAGGATCCAGCATACCATCAGTGAATTGGTTCAGTGATTCAGATTTCCACATGTCATCCACTTGAATGTCAATTTTTTGAAGGCTATTTATGCATTTTCTTCGTTTTCTTTCAGAATCAATATGAAGATGAAGTTTATCTGAGTCAGGACAAGAAGATGCAGAGGAGGAACAGTCTGTCATTATGGATCTAGAATCCTCCCGCTCACCATATTTGCACAAAGCACTAAACAGAGCAACACTTTCAACTGGAACATGATACTGTTGGACTGCAAGGATCCTGCGTTCATGTGACCATTCAAGAAACTCAATAAGCATGCCTCCAGAAGACAGAATTGCATGTGCTGTCAGTGGATTAATTGATGGAAATTTGGTAAGGAAGGATTCTGCAAGAGTTTCTGATTCAGGCATTTTAGGATATCTGCCCCTGGAAGACTTAGTGGCATACAAAATACTGTTTAATATAATTTCATCGGTCAATTCAGCTGAATAGGAAGAAAAGAGCTGTAGGTCAATTCCCAGGCTTGCTGCAGCTGCGTAGAGTCCATCAGAGAATTCCATTACAGTAGAGAGGAATCTGGTTTCTCCCTCAAAGACCTGCAGAAAATGTAATATGAAAGGTAAGAAACAAAGTTCCAAAATTATTCAAGAAGGAGAGGTAATTGAGAAGAATATCCTAAAGAAGAAACCTTCATATATCAGTCAACTGTATTACTGGCCAAAGTAAAATACTAATACATGCACAATATAATTTATACACCAACGGATTTAAATTTTTTCCAAAATCCCTTGCAAGAAAAGATAAAAATTGCTTAACATATGCACATAATTAATGTCAAGAAAGTAATATCTGATGAAGCTAACCTATCAAAATGATCATAATTTAATGTACACCACTAAGATGCCATTAATTATGAATATGCTGGAGAAAATGCTTTCAGAGTTCCTTTTAGACATTTTTGTGCTACGACAAAAGTTAATGTTTCCTACTGCTTGGAAGAAAACCTGCACGTACAGTGATTCAGTAATTCAACAATTATATGAAAGACCCTATCCAGCATAGTATTGTATTCAACCCAGAGCTTTTTCATTCATAAGTGGATTGCTGCTTCACCATATCACAAGAACTCCAGAAAAATGCACAAGTTTCATTCTTCTAAAGACTGGACTACTCTACATAGAACTGGAGTAGAAACAAAACAAAGGAAAATATGTGAATTATAACATCATAATATACAGGAATTACCAGAATGCAGCCACTGAAAGCGAAACTCAGCAATGTCAAAACATTTGCAGCAATATTCTCAATGCACAGAGGCAAGCATGAAGAAGCTTCATCTGCAGCTGTTGCTTTCTTTCCAATATTTCCACAATCATACCACACTAGGCAAATGGAAGAACTAATAATCACGTCAACAGGCAGATTCAAGTCACGCTCCACAACTTGTGCTCCTTCTTTCTCCATCGCAAGAATTCTTTGGTATGTACTTCTTCTGGATACTATCATTTCCTTGTCAAAATTTTGAGTATTCACAATAATGACGATGTCAGGGAAATAAATCATGTCCCCTTGAGTCTTCTCAGTTTTTGTTGCATAGGGTGCATAAGGAAGTTGCAAAGGGATGCTGCAAGCTTCAGCTTTATCTGCAGCTTCTGAAGATGTCATATTAAACTTGTCCTCAATAGGTGCAAGATTTAGCAGTTCCTCCAATTTCTGGTCGTTGATATTCTCATTCATACCAGGAACTGAATGAGATTTGCTTCCCTAGGATGAAGGTAATGCTAGGTTAGTGATATTTAGTAGTAGAATTATGTTTGCATAATAAGTTAACATTGTAATTGAAAATATAATTTGCAAAAACATCATTAGGAAGAGAGAGGCAGTTTATGGGAGGAGATAAATCTCAGTAGAATGTCAGTATGATAAATCTCAGGAGATAAATAATCTTATATTTACCTTAATTCTGTTCACACTCAAAGCAAAAAACTGTTACTGCAATGATTAAGGAAAAAAAGAAAATTTCTTCATATAGTAAGAAGGCAACAGGCCCAGACTGGAAGATTTGTTTGACTTATTTAAGAAATTTACCTTGGGAAATGAAGCCCTAGTATCAGGAATCTTGACTGTAGATTCATTTTTTCCCCTAGCAGTAGCTTTCCCAGGATTCAAGAAATAATCAAGATCATTGAATTGCGACGTAGAATTGAACAACAATGAAGCCTTCCTGGCATTTTCTCCAATTAATGTTTCTCTATTTCCTGTTTCTTGACGTCTATCCAAAGACTCACTTGAAGCACCTTCCACAAGTCCACTGTTGGGAGTTTCAGAAATCACATTCAACAGTTCCTTATGTTCTTCCATATGTGCCCCACTCAAACCATTATCAGAGAAAACAAGGTCAATCACCAACTTTCCACCATCAAAGGATTCCCTATCAAAATCAATGTTGTGTGAATCCAACTCCTCCAACATTTTTTGATATATGGATGAATTTTTACCGTTGTAATTATCCTCCTCCAAGAGATGCCAATCCAAATAAATCCCATGGGATGCAGATAGGGGTTGTGGCTTGAGTTCAGCTAGTTTTTCCTTCATAATGGCATAGATCGAACTTATCTTGTCAGGATCAGAAAAAATAGGTATAGGCAGAGATTTGAATGTGTCATCTTCCAGTGTTAGTTCACAACTAACAATCAATTCATCAAAATTCTTAAAATTCATATCTTCTCTGAACATCGAGTCACATGTTTGTGGTTCATCTGTTGATTGCATTTCAAAGAAGACTTCGTAAAATTGAGATGAATCCGTCTCAAGGAATTTGAATTCCTGAAAAATAACTGGGTTCATTGGTGAAAGACAATCTGCAGAGTCTTCACGACCCTGTGGAATTTCCACCATGCTTATAATGTCCATTCCCAGGGATGTATCTAGAGAAGCCAGCTCAGGTTCAAGGCATTGCTTTTCTGGACAATGCTTTGAAAGAAATTCTAAGATATCAAAGTGCATCGAACCCAATAGCTCGTTCCCGTCAATATGCAGGATATTTTCTTGACCCCATTTGGACTCAACATGCTCAAGAAATAAAAGAAACTCATCTTCCATGGATGGGTTTGTGAAAGTTCGAAGACTCATCTCTTCAACTTCTAAAAGAGGGAATGTGTTATGATGAAAGTGTGCTTGCTCCTGAACAGAACCATCATATTCCAGCGCACAAGCTTTTTCATCCATGTCAAACTCTAATGTGACATCTTCAACAGAATAAACTGATTCTTGAACTTTGTCAGGATATTGCATTTCAATCTCAGGCCTGAGCAGATCCTGCAAGTGTAGAAAAAATCAACAAATAAATAAAACCACATGATGATTTATGAATGCCATAATCATAAAAACCTGAATCCTAGTACATATAACTAAGTAAAAAACGTCTAGACCAGACAACTTTGAGCAGCAAAATCTTTGTCTAAACATCGGACAATAAGGGTAAGCAATGAAAAGCAAGTTATCGTAGTACATATAACTAAGTAAAAAATTATAACCAACTTTCCAAAACTGAAGTGAATGAACAACTCATTAGTATTTGTTCATTTCCTTCTGAAAAAACAAACAAACAAACAAAGGTAAATGAGTGAAAAAGGTGACTGCAATCAGCACATCATAGTCTTTTCATATATTCATTACTGTATTACACCATTTTCCAGAATGGATCAGATAAAAGAAACAACGAGACCATCACTTGATGAATTTGAACTAGTCACCATAAAATGCTTCTTATATTTCCAACCAAATCTTTTAAACTATATATATATCCCAAAATTACAAGAAAAATGGCACAAAAGAGTCAAAACAATATTTTAAGAAAAAGAATTGTCCAAAGATTTAAATATTCCAATCCTCATGGAGTCACTTACCCTTTATCACTTTACATAACAAAGACTCTGAGTTATATAGCATGGCTCAGACACTTACCAAATCATTCTCAATCTCAGAAACTTCAGAGAGGAGTTGCATCCCTTCGTCAGAGAAGCACACATTCTCCTTCAAAAGCACACAAAACAAAGCACATAAGCACAAAATCTCCTGGCACGAGCACAAGGAAAATGTATCTATACCCGCATATATACTCTCTAAAATATTCATCTTTACCATGAATGTATCAATCTCTGGTGCTTCCAATTGTATAACTTCAAGCCTCTCCGAATGTTTATTATTCCCATTATCTTTCTGCAAGACCAAATGTCCTTTATAAATCAGACAAATCAAACCAAATTAATTTCAAAAAAAAAATTAAAAAAAAAAGTTCAAACATAATTCCAATTTCACTCGTTTCGAAACTCAACCTCTTGAGCTGAATCAGTTCCAAAACCTCTCTCTATCTCCTCCTCCTTCTGCAAATTGAACACCAACTGTGAATATATACAAATATAATCTAAAATCACTGTTTCACCTTGAAATCATTTAAAAAAACAGCGCAAAATAAGCCAAATTTAACATTATCAATTAAAAAAAGGCTAAAAACATAGGCTGTTAATTCAAAACAATGATAATTTAGCTCTCTTCCATTTCCAACTCTGGTGTTTTTTAACTTAATCGAAGCATAGTGAGAAAAAAATAATTAAGAAAAAAGAACTTAAATTAAATTAAATTAAACTATAACTGAAATAAAATAAAATAAAATTATAACTTAATATAATTTTTCTAAATACTGATCGAAAAATAGAAGCAGAAAAAAAATATTAAGGGAGAAAAACAGAAACAAAACAAAGAAAAAATGATCTAAGATATAAAGGCTCCAGTTTCGAAAAAAAATCCACGAATTTGAAAGTTATCAAATAAATTAAGGATAACGCATCATAATCGACAGAAATTAAACACCAAAGAAAAAAACTAAAACAAACACGATATTTTGGAAATAGACCTGATGAAATCGATCAGGTAAGAAATCACGAAAATCAAAGTCGATGAAATGAGGAAGCACTGAGGAGATGAATTTGGAGAGAGCGGAATCGATAGGAGGTCTTTCGATCGGGAGAGAGAGCGTTTCAAGAGGATGGAAGAAGCGAAGGAGACGATGCAGTTCTTGCTCCGGAGGAGTAGGAGGAGCTAAGTGAGGGACTGGAAGATTTAGGAAGCTTAGGGTATCGACCGGAGAAGAAGAAAAGTAGTCTGTGTTTAGAAATCGAGTTCGCATTTTGTTTCGATACAGAGAGAGAAGGAGAGGTAACGGACTACTACTTACTTTTTCGAAGCTGAAATTGAAATTGGCGCCTGAGTATTTAAATTCTCCCACGGGATTGAATGTATGGGCTTTGCTATCCTCCTACTAAACATCGGCCCATATAAGAGGTGAGTAAATTAATCGAATTATATGCAAAAGTTGACTTCAAATTAATCGAACTGAATAGTTTTTTCTTTTATTTTTTCATGATCTTAGTTAAAAACAATTAAGAAGAATTATTTGATTCGGATTTAAATCAAAATTAAAGTATATTTAATGGTTTTTAAAAATATAAAAATTAAACCAAATCAATTGACTTGGTTGGCTTTTTTGAAAAAAATCATTTCCACCATCTTTTATCTCTCTCCTAAAATAAGTTAAAATAAGTTGAGTATGAGTCTATTAAACTTAATTTTCATAATCGTGGTAATAAACAAAATTAGAACCTATTGATTTTTGGTTCCATGTGATCCCAAAAATAAATAAATAAAATCATATAGCTATATATAAGACTAGCATACCTTCCTTTTTATAACTTTTTTTTGTAGCTAATCATATAAATAAAAGATAATTCAAAATGCTTAATTGGAACTTTCTGGATTGTATTTCTAATTGCCGAAAAGTGAAGCAAGTTTTAAAAAATTTAGACACTCGATTTAAAATACAAATTCATTCTAAAGAAAATCCAAATAAGAATCATATATATATATATATATAAAAAAAAAAAACTTAATTCCTGAAAGATCAACATGTAATATGTTTGAGGCTTGGAGCCCAAAACCAAAAACGGAAGCAGCAAGGTAAAAAAAAGAGGAGCGAGTCTGCATGTATGTTTTTAAATTAATATAGTGTTGGATTTGTGCCAGCAATGTCGTTGTAGTATAGTGGTAAGTATTCCCGCCTGTCACGCGGGTGACCCGGGTTCGATCCCCGGCAACGGCGTCTTCTTTTTGTATGTTGTTGAGATTTCAGGTCTTTGTTTAGAGTTTTTAGTTTTTACCACAACACAAGTAATGGGAAGCAGGAGCAAAGGCACAGGCCATCATAGCATAGTATTACTGGAGGACAGACTCAATGAACTTTATATTACAACTCACTTGACACTATTTTTTTCAAGAAAAAATACAAACAAAAAAAACTCATGTGATTTAGTTAAAAAAATTAAATTAACCTGATATAATCTGATAAAACCCCAGCCATAAAATCAATAATATTTTTTTTAAAAAATAAAATGATCATTTTAATCCGGGAGCCGAACCTTATCGGGGTGGAGTTTTAAGAGTACGGATATTATTAGCTAACACTCTACTCTACGTGTACCGATCCTGTCCCTGTCCATACCATACAGGCATCCACACCTTCTTGAGTCACTGCCTGCCTATACAAATTGATATCTCTTTGGTAAAGTTTATCCACTCTCATCACTCTCTCCGGCATTGCCACCACGTGTACAAGCACCTACAATTACGTGTCTGGAAACGGAGCTTATTATACACGTGTCAATCGCCCTTCAAGGCCACCTCCATGCAAATGTGGCAACGTTACTGTCTTGTCCCTCTATAAAATTATTCAAATTCTTCCACTACTGCATGGTTATCCTTTTCTTTCAGTAAGTAACTGTCTAATCTTTGGCAATTTACTGTTTTCATCATGGAATCACAAATGGCACGCCCGCATGGTGTTCATGACTATGAGCATGACCCCAACAATGTTGGACTGCATCCTGGTAAGAACCTTATTTAACTTGCAATGTTCTTGTAAAGATCATGCAGGCTGAATATATTTGGTTAATTACTTGTAGGCTAATTTTGTTCTTGTAAATGTGGCTCATGTTTTTGTGTTAATTTTTAGTGGTAGAGGGTGAAGATGGATATCAGCATGAGAAGAAGTCAGTGTTGAAGAAGGTGATGGATAAAGCCAAGAAATTGAAGGACAAAGTCAAATTACATGGTCATGGCCATGACTATCATGAGGGTCATGTGCCTGATGATCATGACTTGTATGAGGAAGATGATGATGAGGATGAAGAAATGGTTGAGGACCCAGAAGTTCATGGCGCATCAGGTTTGTTGCTACTTGCTTCAATGTCGATCAACAGTTGGTAATGGCCTTGCTTGAGAAAGACAGGCTTAGATTCGTGTGTCAATAAATTTTTGGAATCTTTTTATGGTTTTAATTGAAAATCAAATCTGCAGCCTACGATTCTGCTGCTATTAGGAACTCTGTGCAAGGACAAGGTCTGGGGCTAGGTAACCCTAGGACATCTTATGGAAATCCAACAACAATGCAAAAGGAACATACAGGCACTGATCCAATGAAGAGCTTTCTTCCTGGGCAAGAGGTTCTTGTTGGAAGGACAACTGCTATAAAAGAAGTACCCCATGGCCCAGTTAATTCACCTGCATATGTTTCTCCAGCAACAGTTGAACAAAGAAGAGATGCTTATCCTGTTAAGGGTTTTGTTCATGAACAAGAAAGGATTCGAGGGCAACCTGAAGTTAATTTGAAAATACCAGTAGGATTGGAGGAGGATCCTCATGCTCCAAAGGGTAGACTTGGTGATCATGCTCCTTCGAATTATCAGACTAAAGTCACTGATCCAACTGGTTCTGGTAAGTTCTGTTCAATATAGGCATGCAATCAATGCTTTTTGGTATTGATGATTGAGCTAATTTTTGTCTTCCAAAGGGTCTAATTCTTGCACTTTTCAGGTGGGAAAGAAGCAGGAATAACGCCAATTCTTTACTCTTTCGACAAAATGAATATCTATGATGAATCAAGAGGAGAAAAACAGAACTTATCAACTGGATCGCGTGATGGTCAGCTCTCCTTGCTTCCTACCGGAAGCCATGACCAATTTTCTGCAGAACCAACTCCCCCAATATCCATTAGTTCCCAAGAGAACCCTGTATCAGGTTCAAAGTCTTTTGTCACCTTGAAATCCAAGGAGCACACACTTGGTGGCATCGGTGATAAACCACCAAATCAGAGTGGCTACACTGAAAAAATCTCCTCTGCCACTTCTGCAATTGTTGACAAAGCAAAAGCTGCCACAAATGTCATGGCCTCCAATCTTGGATATGGAGAGAGAGACAATAATATTAAAGAACATACAATGACACATGAAGGACAAGGACAAAATGCTGCGAAGCCAGCATCGACAGTTGAATATGGAAAGAAAATTGCAACAACTGTGACTGAGAAACTCACTCCAGTGTATGAAAAAGTTGCTGGTGTAGGCAGTACTGTAATGTCAAAACTCCATGGCAATACAAATGCTAGCACTAATACCTGCAATGAAGCAGAAAGCAGGATTGAAGGGAAAGATAAAGGGGCGTCAGTGAAGGACTATTTCGCAGAGAAGCTGAGGCCAGGAGAAGAAGATAGGGCGCTTTCTGAAGTTATTTCGGAGACTTTGAACAAGGGAAAGACTGAGACAGGGATGTGGAAGAACGGTAGGCCAATGGGAAAAGTGACAGACTCAGAGGAGGTGGAGAAAAGGTTAGGTAGTGGAGAAGAAGAGAATTCTGACGAAATAACGGATTCGGTCTCTGTGCATATTCCTGCCAAGGGTGTGGTTGATAAGCTCAAAGGTGCTGTTGGTTCTTTGTTTGTCAAAAGTGAAGAATCTAGGGCATCTCAGCAGCATCCACTTAGTTCCTCCAATGCTGGTAAGAATTAAATACTATCTTGAATTGGGTTTGAAAATTCAGCTTTCGGGATAGAATCTGAAAATTAAGACTTAACTGGTTTTTGTGATGCTTTTTGGTGTTTTGGGGTTTGCAGGTGCTGAAGGGTTTCCTTCTACTTATGCTAGTGGTGAAGAAATAGGAGAGAAGAGACTTCAAGAGACAGGAAACTGAGGAACATGCAATGTCTAGTACTCTTAGAGAGACTCTGTGCGTTTTACATATGGTTTCTACTAGTTGTGAAAATGTTGTTTTTCTTTGGTGTTATGTTGATAGAACTGTAATGAAACGGTAATGGCAGGCACTGTATGGTGAAAAATATGGAATTTGATGCTTATTGACTTTCAAGATCGTTAACATGCTGGAGTTAGGTAGAAAAATCCAATTTCTTTTAGACTTTGAGACAGCTGAACACAGATTACTCAAATTAGGGATGAAAAAAATGAGATTTTGAGTTTGGATTTCTAGCTATAGTTTCCAACCTTACAAAGTCAACAACTAAACCCTAAATCCTAGTTCTAACGTGGCGTAATATGGTGGTAAGTTTCTTAAGGGACCTTTCCAAGAAAAAATCGGTGGCCTCCTTCCTTTATCCCCTTGAATTTGAGGTTCTGTTTGCTTACTGCTTCCCCTCCCAAGCAACTCATCTATATAAGTTTTTTCCCTCATAATATACACTGACACCTAGGATGTGCGTGAGATTAGATTGGTGAAGTTTGAAGAAAGAAACAGGAGCAGAGCTATCTTGAGTGGATCAGTCTCATTATCATCGCTTATTGAATAACTGTGTTGAATCAAAACCAGAAGAAAACGAAACAAACTTGCTGGACAGCATGATTAATTAGAAGCCATGGCAAATTCTCTCCAGAACCAACTCCTCCTATACCTTGACTCCATTCCCTTCAAAGTCAAGACACCGAGAACACAGACATAGTGAGATTCCTGTCAAACTATCAATCTATAGCAGCTACGCACACAGCAAAAACCTCTGCTGCCACGTCTGTAATCGCTGATAAAACAAAATCTGCAGCAAATATTGCAACTTTCATCAAGCTTGGACATGGAGAGAAGGACCAAACTAAGAAACAAGACATGCAAGGACAAGACACTGTAAAGCCACCGTGTGGAGTTTCTTATGAAGGCTGTACTGTGATGGCAAAAGTCCATGGCAGTACGTGGTACTTGTTGGGGAATTTCGTCTCCCGCGTGCGCGGACCGGTGGTGTACTGATAATTGCTCAAAGAAGGCTAAGCACACTGAGACACAATATTTAACATGATTCGGCAAAACCGCCTACATCCACGGGAGAGTCCATATTATTAGAGACAGATAAAGAAAGGATTACAACATACATGGAGGAGGAGGATCACTTCACTCAAACTCTATTCTCATTGCTCTCACACTGCTGCACAAGGCAGCAGAGTTGCTGCCCTTGGCAGCCCCTCACTTTCTCTCTTGGTCTCTCACATTCTGCACTCTCTTTCTCAGTTTGCTCTACTCTCTTGCTGTCTATTTATAGGCAAAAATGGTGCTGCTTCACTTGTTCTTTTGTCAATAATGGTGGCCACCAACTCCAGCTCACCTTTAACAGTGGTGGTTGCCAATAGTCAATGATTGGTGCTGTTCATTTGCTGCACATGCAATGGCAACAAACCCAACAATACTACTGGTGCTTGCACAAGCACTAGCATTGAAGAAGAGGGGTGTAATTTGAAAGCAAGTTTTCAGCTTCTACAGCACACCTAATTAAATGGCCATGTAAAGTCATGGAGCCTTTGTAAATTTGGTAATGATTCGTTCTCATGCCAGTGGAGAAGGTGCATGGGAGAGACTTCTAAGGCCAGGAATCTGAGCATGAGCAATGTATGCTCAATGTTTTTGCAAGATTGTGTTTGTTTTAATAGAGAAAAGTTGTTTTTGATTTCTTTAACAATAAAATATTCCTCTGGAAAAATATAATACGTGGTTACGGTTAAAATTAGAGTGTATATAAAAATTATTTTTAAAAGTGTTTTTTATTTAAAAATATATTAAAATAATATTTTTTTTTATTTTTTAAATTTTATTTTTAATATTAGCATATTGAAACGATTCTAACATCAATAAAAAATTTAAATATAAAAAATTTCAAAAAATTTATTAAACCACAATAATAAACAAGATCTAAGGAGCCCATTGCATAGATCAAATCTTTTACTTTTTTATTATCATGTTAACGTTTGTGCATCCAACTATTAGCAAAAAAAACTAAAACTCCCAACACAAATACTATATCAATTTTCTTGTAGCTCTAGATTTATTATTACGTTTGGAACAATAAAATTATTATTTTATTCTTTTCAAGAAAAACAATTGGCTTGCATATTGGGGGTAATATGAGATTTTTATTATTTTTTTACATAATAAAATGACTAACTTACCATTTAAAGCAAAAGAAATATAAAACTAGGCATGGAGCTTTTCTTTTTTACAACATAGTAAAATGATTTAAATTCAAATTTCCTTCAAATGGCGTGCATAGATTTTTTCATCTTTTTATTATGTTTTTTTTTTATTAAAATCAAGTATTTTTACAAATACAAAATATTATTTAAAATTAAAAAATGATTAGCACGAGCTTATCACATGAAAGTGTGTTGCTTTGCCCGAGCTCTTCAAGCGGCGCGTCCAACATCTCTCAACGATCAAATGTCGGCTTCCATGGAATTGTTTGAATCTTCACGGAGGCTCCTCTATCACTGGGTATGTGGCCAAGAGACCTCCAATTTGGTATCGACAATCTTTTATTTCTCTTTCTTTTCTCTCCCTCCTTGATTTATACGTTTGACCCTATAAAGTTTAAAAGCAACCCTTCACTTTTTTTTTTCTTTGGATTTGGTCCATGCTCTTTTTATTATTATTTTTTATTTTAAATAATTCATAAAATTGAAATTTATTTTTAATTTCATCCTCTTTTGATTTTATCATATGTCATATTTGGTCATGTTCTTTTAATTATTATTTATTTTGTTTTTAATCATTTTCTTAATTGAATGTTTTTCAGTTACACCCCTCAATATTTGATTTTACTTAATTTTTATGTCAAATTGTGTCCTTATTCCTTTAATTTCTATTTGTTTTGTTTTAGATCTTTTTTTTTTATTGAAACTTTCTTTTTTGATATTATCCCTCAGTTTTTTGTTGATCGGGAATTTAACTTCATAATTTTTTCATGTTTTTCTTCTATGGGGTAATTTCAACCTCAAGACCAGGGTCACGGGTTTGAAATGTTAGACCATGTTGACTTTGGTATTTTTTTAGGTCCTTTTTTTACAATTGATTTTTTTTTCAATTTCATCCTTCGATGTTGGGTTTGTTAGATATTAGGCTTCATTTTTTTCTTCTTCTTTGTGAGGTTGTTCCAATCTCATGTGTCAGATCGCGGGTTTGGAGGGTTAATGCAGGTTAAGTCAACCTAATTTTATTTTGTTCGATTTATCTGCTATTATTGCATTTTTTTTTTGTCATATCATTAAATAAAACGAGCTTATTAGATTCAATTAAGTTAATGACCCAACTCTTAGATTTCTCTTGCTTATTTAAAAATGCTATCATCACCTGAGCAACTTTTTTTTTTCAAGTTAGAAAAAGTTCGGGAATTGAACTTCTTGATTCAACTCGAGTCTAGAATTTAATGAGTTGTGAGTTTGAGAGATTAGCCTAAATTTAAGAGGTTCACCCGAGTTTGCTTAGTTTGTTTTTTCTTTTTTTAAACTCGTATTTTTTCAGTTTCATCATTGAACATTTATATGATTAGAAATTGGAGTCAAGTTTTTATATTTGTTGTTCTTTGTTGAATTTACTTTGGCAAATTTTTTAGATTGATATTTCTTTTTCAATTCCATCTTTCAATATTATATCAGTTAGGAATTAATTTTCTTTTTTAGTTCAATCCTTTAAGGTTGGAGGTGTTTTTATATTGGGCTTAATGATTTTCTTTTATTTTCTTTCTATTTGTTTATCCATGTCCTTCACTTAAATCGCGGGTTTGGCAGGTTGACATAGGTTGTCTTTGATTTTTTTTTAGGGTTATCTCTTTTAGATTTTAATATTATTTATGTTTTGTCTTTCAGCATTAGGTTATTTTAGAATTAAACTTCATAATGTTTTTTAATTTGCACTCTATTGGGTTATTTCATTTGTATAGCATAAGATGCTTGTCTGGTTTGCTGTATGTTTTTTTGGTTGTTTTTTAATTGATTTTTTTTTCAATTTCATCCTTCTACATTGTATTTGTTTGGAATTGAACTTTGATTTTTAAA
>Ga0307517_10004717_pt1 | contig 20856 bp, 23 predicted proteins | sample 23_EM_MG_FD_194515 | JGI IMG/M metagenome (GOLD analysis project Ga0307517, IMG submission 194515) | Populus trichocarpa ectomycorrhiza microbial communities from riparian zone in the Pacific Northwest, United States - 23_EM | ecosystem: Host-associated > Plants > Roots > Unclassified | place...
CGAAAACTAGTAGCCATCTCTCGCTCCATCTTGAAAGGGTGTCATTGACTGAAGCGATTGCAGCATCGGGGGTGTCGAACACTCGATCAGGAAACAGCTGCTTGGCGGCTGTCTCCATCGAACTGTGCAGAGTATTAAGAGAAGAAGCATCAAGCCAGAATATAGCTCGAAATCTTCTCGAGTCTTTCATGCGTCGGCAATATTCAGGGGCAAGTTGTGTCTTGCCCGCTCCACCCATCCCAATTAGTACAACGATTAACGGGGTTGAAGTCGTAGTGGCACAGCCGAATAGAGTTTGGATGTGATCATATAAAGTTTCTCGTCCGACGAAATGAGTGACACGAAATGGAGGGATACTGTAAAAAATTTTCGCCTAGATACAACCGCTGAGGGTCTGAGCCAGCGAAGGGGCGGAGTAGGACTTACCTCTTCGTGTCCAACGGCCTCCGATTTCACTTTTCGCAATGATTAAAATCTTGTGATGAGTAGAATTTTTACACACTTTGTTTGTTTGGAGTTGGCGAGTCCTCGCCGAGTCCTTCAAGCAGCATCTCGATCGAATTTAAAATCTTCTTATACCCTGCATCATCCCTGGTTGAGAACTTCACCATGCTAATATGGTCGCCATAAATCGTCTCGCGATTCTCGCGGGGGTCACCAATGATCGCTGATTCTCCAGGCACGACCTGGTCAATACGAGTTAAACCTAGTACTCTGCATATATACGACATGCATACCTTCCCTATTCCTGTTATAGCCAGTTCCTCTGCAAAAGACCAAACGGACAGTGTCCGCTTGTCCAATATTCGGCCAAAACTATCCCCGATCCGATCCAGGGTTTGCGAGTCCCTTTCAAAATCCCGAATCAAATCGAGACGGGGGTTTTGCAAAGCTATCCGAGCAACAGAAGCCACCACTTTCGCTATTGAAGTTATGCTACTTCCTCTGTGAGGAGTGCCCAGGAAGATTATACCTCGTGTAGCGGAGAAGATTTGAGCAAGATGGGGGTGGGTATCCTGAACTTGATTCGAATAATGGAGTGCCTGTAATGTAACCGTCAGGTTGGGAATTTGACAGAGGAAGGACCTTCAAAGGCGTACATCTTTGATTATCAGACCGCCGAGAGTGTGTGCGACAAAGATGATGGGGCGATCGTGCTATATGGATTTGAGTTTTGAATGAATTTCGTGACAATCCGACTCACAGCATCCTTTCTCCTCACTCTTGCACCAAATTGATTGCGTGCTGAAACAGAGTATTCCAGGATGCGTGGCCGTCGGGATTGACGATGTTTGCATCGTATCCCAACGCGAGAACACGAATATGGGACAATGACGACTCCTTTGATAGCAGTTCTTGGGGCCAACATATGTTGTCCTTGGTCCAGGTGTCCCTACGGTGACCGCGCAAGCCGTGAACAAAAACGATACTTTACTCAGAAGTCAATGATGTGTATCGGTAAGCTGGAAGGAACTCACTCGGCTGTGATGGGATCCGCGCCTTGAACTAGGATTTCGGAATCAACGGGATGCGAGGAAGTGTTAGTGTTACTAGCTGTAGGAACAGCACTAGCTTGGCGATGTTGCTTCTTGAAATTGCGAAACAAATTCATAAGAGGAAACGAGAGACTCAGGCTGGAGTCGAAAGTTGTGTCAACACAACCAAATACGACCTTTTCGTGTCCCCGCAAGGCCAACGCAAGGCTCGGATATATTTCATGAATTCATACGCACACATATATACCAAGGGAGTGGCGGCTTTAAGAGAATCGTGAGCAAATCCGAACCTTGAGAGGAGATACGTGATAATGGTCACGGACCGTTACACACTTTGAATCTTTATCTCATCGATAGACCATCCAATGGACGTAAGAGAGGTACTAATATCAATCGCTACGGCTGCTCTCGTGGCGGCCGAAGCTGACGCTGCACAGTGCGCACGATTTCCCTTAACCGTTCTCAGTATTTTCTTGCTCATGTCTGCTTACTAGGACGGGTCAACTTATCTTTCGCGACGAATGGAGACCTACAACGAGGACTCGAAACTCGACAACCCAGCCTCAGTCTACAGGGTATGCGTTATTCGACTCCCTCATGGGATACTTTTTTCCTCATGTCGCCTTGTTAGGGCGCAGAGTCAATCTCTGTCCTGGTTAGCACCTATCCTAAATCACCTGGGTCTCTCTGGTGGGATTCAGCCTCAGCAAGATCAGCCTTCCTCTCCTTCTCCTCCTACAACGCTGCCTGCACCTGCACCTGCGCCGCCTGTACCTGCATCTCCGCCTGCGGCAGTGCCCGCATCTCCAGCCCCTCCAAAGTGTCCTCCTCAACCTCAGCTTCAGGACGATGCCGTTGGAAAACTACTCGAGGATAATGACGACGTATTTGACAGACTCATCAACCATCCTTTCCCTCGGGCGCTCGGCGACGGCAGTGCATCCCTAGATGGCTTCAGATACTTCATGATCGTGAGTCACTCATAATTTTTTCATCTGGATTATGTGTTAATCCCCCAATCGAGTAGCAAGACACATTGTATCTGGAGATCTGCGCCCGCTTAAAGATGCTTGCGGTTGCCCGGTCGCCCAACTTCAAGGATGTCGAGAATTTCGGCCCACGCCATGACTCTTCTCTCGGGTATGTAAGGGAATCGAAAAAGACCCTCATTTCCATGCTTGGCGTTTCGGAGGACATCATTGTTAACACTCCGCGAAGCAAGTGCCTTGATGCGAGCGAAAAGTATTATATGAATTCCGTTCAAGATGAAGATGCTTTTTTTGCGTTCGTCTCATCCTGTTCTGATAACTTAACACTGAATTTGCTAAACAGATACTATGTTGTCCTGTTACCTTGCGTGTTGGTGGGGCATGCCTCGATTCCGTATCGGGGTAGTTTGTTCTTACCGATATTGCTTAGTCGTACTGGAAGATCGCGGAACGTCTGATGTCCGATTCATCGACAGTACGAAGTAAGCACTTCATAATATTCACTGCAAGTCTAGTGTCCGATCTCTGTTTAGATGTGGTTTACCACCCAGCTTGGACCGAAGTCAATCATGACCCTTCATCCGCAGAGAAATATACCAGTATGTTTCCCTTCATCTATCACCTCCGATACCTATCTACTTTGCTGACCATACATTGAATAGAGTTCATCAATGCGAATATCATGGCCAAGGATGGTGTAGGTCTGAATCGATGGAACACCATTTTTAGAACTGCCTGCCAACTTGAAGCTGAGGTTTTCAACACCGGCCTGCAGGCCCCTACCCCATACCAGATTGTACCCAACGGAACCTACTCCGTCCAAAGTACCTCTGCTGCTGGGAGAGTTGTACTTGCTAATCAAAACGTCGAAAGATTTCTAGTCGTTGGGGTGAATAAAAAAGGCGGGAACAACGAGAAAGTAATTAGGGATGCATTGGTCTTTGCTTGTCCTCAAACTAATCCGTTGTATAGTGGCATGTTGTCGTAACCAAAGGCGGATATACGTTCAGAAACGTGGAGACTGGTCATTATCTTGGAATTGCCACTGAATTAAATCGAAAAGAAGGCCGAATTTTGCAAGCCGTTGTCAAACCGCACTACTGGTGGATTAACCCTGTCCGAAGCCAACCAAGCAAAGGTTCTTTGTTGTACCAGTATGTCATCCTGCTTCGCAGGGCATAGGAAATGCAAGGCTGACATGGTGCCTTTCAGGATCTACCACACTGGGAATCTGCGGTATACATTACATGCCGACAGCAAATCGGTTGATCGGGTTGAGTCGACCACTCCTGTATGGTATTCTCCTCGTGAATGCAAGAATTCACCCGCTGACGAACGCCCAATGCAGATCATTGCCTGCGAGAACGTCGAGGGATCTTGCCAGATGTGGTCATTTGAGCTCGAGCAAGATGTGGTAAATCCAAGGATACATGGCGAGGAGACGAGGCAAGAACCACCCAAAGAAATGGACAAAGAAACCAGGAAGATGGCTGAGTTGATCAAGAAATATGAGCAGATTCTGCAGGAGGAGTTTGAGGAGATTGAGCAGTTCCGGGCGAAGTATAGTGAGAAGTTAGGGGGGGATACATTCAATTCATTGAAACGGATGGCCAGACGGTTGACCGCAAAGGAAGCAACGGAGTGGCTGGCTGTCGATTTCAACAAGTACGAGCGGGTGGTGACGTCGGACCTTAATGGTGTTGAGCAGCATCAAAGGAGGAAAACCGGGAACGAGAGGAGGTGGGTTCTACTCGAGGAAGTACGAAAAGCGACCGACCGCGAAGGAAGAAGGAGGATGGTCGAGTTGATCGAGAAATATGAACGAATGCTGCAGAAGGAGTTTCAGGCTATCGAGCAGTTGCGAAACGAGCACATTGAGGAGAGGATCCAGGAGCTGCAGGAGGAAGCACGGAAGCGCATGAACAAGATGAAAGCCGGAGCGGAATTAGCCAAGATCGTGATCGAGTTGATCGATAAGTATTTGGGCAAAATACGGGAGGAGCTTGAAGCTGGTGGGCGATTGCGAAAGGTGTATCACAGTGAGGTGATGCAGGAGCTACTCGTGGAAGCAACATAGGTCAGACTTTGTCATAGGGGGAATTCAACTTTGGCGATGGAGGGATTGCTTGGTGCCACAATTTCTTCAGTATTGAAACAAAAGAGTGTTAAAGACGACAAATCACTGCGAGGCAATCAGCAATGAACTGACTTGGGCCTTGGTCAATGCTCAGCTGTGGATTACCGTCACTGCAGACAACTTGTTTTTCGAGGGCCGTGACTAGGGACACCTTGGGTACTTATTTTTAGCCGCCCAAATTTGTACTAACCTTAAGTTATCTTTCAGGGATGCCACTTGCGATTGGTCAATCCATTTTCAGAATGGAATCTAGAGGATTAACGGCCAGTGCCAGTGGCATGTCCGATGGAATAGAGATCATCGGCTGATAATGAATGCGGCGCGTGTATGTGGAGGCAGTGCGGAATTTTCATTTCGCGAATCCCTATAAAGTTGTAAGACTTTGAACGAAAACTGCAACCATGGCTTCACCTCTAACCGACGATCAACTCAGTCAACTTCGACAAGATATTTATGATCACTTGGATTCCCCTAGTGGCATTCAAGATGTCGAGGATGGAGTCAAGAAGCTCGTTGCCTCTGCTCGCTCCATTGATGAAGCTTTCCAGAGAGGAACACAGGGCTTTACGGAGGCGTTGAGAGCATTCAACACTCTCAATGTGACGCTTCAGAAAATCACACACAGCTTTACGCAGGCGTTCAAGTTGAGAGCATCCAACTTGAGCTTGAGGACTCCCAATGTGACACTTCAGAAAATCATCGCGTTGCGGAAAGATTGGAAAGGATATCACAAAGTCCGTTTACCCCAACAATTTATTTTTATTTTGGGTATTCAAGAGGTTTTTAGAGATACAAGGCTCTCATTTCGGATTCAAGGAGCGTGTCTGAAAATACTCGCAGAATTGTCGATGGTAGAAATATATTTCCCCTTTTCCAAGTCAGAGGATAATCTGAGTCTCTGACGTATTTCAGATTTCACACGAGACATCCTTTCACTTGCCACATCGAATGCACCTCTACCAGACAAGTTGAAAAAGATTGAAAGTCACCTGGAGGTTTGTCTCGTGTGGTTACAACCTCCGATGGCGCACGGTTCATGATTTGTTGCAGAAACTCGATAACGGCGCTGAGTCTGGCGCTGCCGATAAGCTCAAGGCGGATTTTGAAGAACTTCGCGATGATGTCAACACCTTCAGCGTTGAAGTTGATGGGTTGATGAAACATTTGAAAGACCAAGAAGACTCGATAGAAGCCAAAAAAATAGAGCTTCAAGCTGCAATTAAGTCTGTCAAAAGTGCCATGAATCGGTTCGTCAAGTGTTGTCTAGACTTCATTGTGTTTCTGCTAATTTGATTCTTGCTTTCTAGAATGTGGAAATTCGTGAGTTTCGACTCTCGAGCGTTTGGAAGAGAATAACGCCGTTTTGCAGATAGCAGGAGGAGCGGCGGTAGCGGGATCCATCTGGGCAGCGGGTGGACTTATTGCCCTTTGTACGGGGCCTTTTTGCCTTGCAATCTTTGTTCCATTCTTTATGCTTGCGGTTCGTCCTTCCATCATGGTACTTTACTCCGGCTGAGCACGTGAATGTTTTGCACTACAGGTAGGAGGAGCAGCAGTCGCGGTCGGAGGGATCGTTTACGAGCTCGTCAAAAGAGGTCAATATGAGAGTAAGTCACCTAATATCTCGTCGCCATAATTCTTCATTATCACTTTTGCTGTTTTCGTATTGCAGTGGCACTCGGAGAATTGGAAAAGGAACAAGAGAAGCTCACTGGTGTCAAGCAAGCCAAGGTAGCTCTTGGAGGTATACCCAGTGAATTGAGTGTCATCTCCAGCCAGCTAAGTGTATTTGCACTCATATGGGCATATGTTTGTTTTCCTCTGTCTCTTATTTTTATATACTAAATATTCATGATTGAAGATTCGAACCCAAGTAGAGGATTTCGGAGAATCGCTGCAGGTAACCCAAGAATCGGGACAACCAGAAGTAAGTGACTCCTTTGAGGTGCCTACTTTGAGCTAAGTAGCTTTTTGTAGGGTTTCACGGAAGAACGGGTTACGGAAACAAAACGTACCTGTGAGATGCTGAGTCGCATGCTGAAGCTTTACGAGGGAACAGAGTAGTTACTGGTTATATAAAGTAGCTGAATGAGCAGACCCATGTAACTCTTTGCCAGTGCAATATGCCATGTTCAATGCACATTACTCCAAAGAATAAATTCAGACAGTAAAAGATATAGTAAACTAGGAGTTAGACAAAAAAAACCTATTTATTTCTCGCAGCCCTCTTTCTGACCTCTTCTTCTTTGCAAGAATGCAACAGGATTTTATTCGGCATACCAGGTGTCATACCCGAATGACCCTTGGACCAGTCATAAGAAATGGCATACGCAAAGATGCTGCCAGTACGATTGAAAGCGTTAGCGGAAATAGGCCCAGGTTGGGCGTCAGACGCTACAAGGGAAACCAATGTTAGAGGTGGCATATTATATGCATTTGGGTGACATTTACATTTTAGGCGTGTACGAGCGTCCTTGTCCCAAAAGTGAAATGTGCCATCCGAACCTAGTATTGCGATTAGCTATAGAGAGAGTATCCAGACAAATTAAATTTGGCTAACCGCAAGTAGAGAATGATCCATGAACAGGGTGGAAGCTGATGTCGTTCACGGAATATACGAGCGCCTGGTCTTTCGAGTTAGGAGACGAATCACGGCGATGGCATTTGAAGGAGAAGTTGTTTCTATGGGATACCACGGTAAGTCGTCGTCCTTCTCGGCTTAATATTTAAAACTCACTGAGAGTCTTTATCCTCGACATATCTGGATTACGTGATGAACAGTCATAAACAAAATGATTCTGAAAATGACTCACTGAATGGCCACCCGACCTTCGATGCTCCCCACGGCAAAACCACTGTTGCTACCAGCAGTACCCGAGAAACAAGCGATAGCACGCGTCTGCCACTTCAATGGTGATACGATACTCTGTCCTCGATCATTTAGCAAACTGAACGAAAGAAACGAAGAAATATTTCCGAGACCTTGTATGCAGTGTTCGGATTTGAAAGGTTGAAGATTTGGATGTGACGTTCTGCCGTGCCGACGACGAGAAGAGGGTATTGGACATCGAATGTATAGCACCTTTCAGGCAGTTGAACGGTAGCCACTGGGTTAGGTGTCCGCAGATCCCAATACTAGGAGGAAGATTAAAAAACGAATGTAAGACACAGTCGCAGTCCGACACTCACTTTGATAGTCTTGTCCCAACTTCCTGTTGCCAAAATGCCTGCATTAGGCGTATCGACCCATCTCACGACTTTTATAGGTGCATCATGAAGGGCTACCTGCGTTGCTTGACCAGTCACGACATCAAACATTCGTCCTGCGTTGTCAGCACCACCTGAAAAGATCTTGTTGCCTTCCTAAACAAAAAATTGGTTAATGGAAACCATACCGCATACCGAAGAAGGACATACTTTATTCCAACAAACATTCAAGACCGGCCCTTGATGCTGGTACATTGCTTTACCCTGCGTCTGACCATTCGCTCCAACTTCGTAAATGCGAACCTGGAAACACACGTCAAAAAATATACCATTTCAAACGAAAGGTCTCAGCACAAACACTATTGTCCCAACTCCCTACAGCCAGATAATCGGCCTGGCCGGAGAAAGATAGAGAGGATATGCCATCGGTTGGTGGGTCGATAACTTCCACATCTTTCTCTGCAGCCGTCGATGTGTTTGTGGTGGTGGCCGTACCGCCGAAGAACGCCATTGTTGCACTTTCTTACAAAGGACGCGTGCTTGAAGGCAAGAGCGCGCTAATTACGTTACAATTTCCCACACACATTTTTTTTTATTTTTTATTTTTTAATTTAATTTAATTTTTTTAAAAAAAAGATATATTGCACGAAATTATTAAAAAGAAAAGAATGTTGCTATGCTACATATCTACGGCCAAATGGCTGGCCAAAGCAATTCATGCGAGTTTATTGTTATGCAAAGTAAAGAATTGTATCAAGACATTAAGATCATGAAAAGAGTTGTGAGCTACGGATGAAATCTAAAGACATGAAAGTATTGCCGCCGTGCTGAACCATCGTCAACATCTGCATGATGAATGAGGGGGTATCCAAAACTGGCCAAGGAAAAATAACATTAAGAAGCTTGTGGTTCGCACCGTAGTGCCCTCACAATGACCGAAAGCTGAATGCTTCGATTTCAAAAAAGAAAAGAAGGCCCTTTAAGCAATATTTTCCTTGCCAGCGAAACGTTTATATACTGGGTCATCCTTTTCCGTATCCGGATGAATTTGGAGCTTGCCCTCCCATAGTGCCGCAGAAGACCTCGATGGGTCGGTATTGGCAGGATCTGACCGTGAACCCACTTGCAAATATTGTGTACCAGCCACCACAGCGCCTATCATGAGGGTTGGCGCCATGGTCAAAATTGAAGATCTGCACAACTCGGGATCAGAGAAAAAAATTAAATGGAAGCTGGAGTGCAAACGTACATTCTCAACTGGTCATCATGAGGTAACCGCGCCTGTCTACTCTTTAGGACAAATGACGACGACCTGAGACGACCACCACGGATGCTGGAGAAGAAATTGAGATTGTCGCGAACCATCGTGATAGCACCACCCCAGCCCTCTCGGTCAGGCTTGACAACGGGGAGAATTTCCTCCTTAGGAACAAGGCGAATAAACTTGAATAGACGGTCAAAGGGTTTAGTGGGAAGAAGACGAATGATTGCGCCCCAAGGAATAGAGACGAAACCGAGAGCAAGGGAAATGCCCCATTCCCGACCGTCAATCTTCGTGACTTGAAATGCCGCGCTACCGACGAAGACGATAGCAATCTGAATTCCGATTTCTAAAAGGGAAGATATTAGTTATGACAAGACTCAGGATACTAAAATCATACCAAGCAGCGTGATAACTATGAAGTATGGATTCTTTAAAATCCCCTCGAAAATATTAAGATTCGAATCCAGCCGTCTACAATTGATGGAGTTGAATATCTGTGCAAAGACGAATGCATTGAACACCAGAGTCTTGACGATGGAATCATTATGTTTAGAATCGCTGAGTCCAAGAATTTGCAGGCCCAAGAAGTGGAACACAAGGATGACAGCGATTTGATAGACCGACTGAAGCAGAATCATCTTGTACATTTCCACTGAGAAGAGCGGGGCCGTCTTCTTGTCGGGCTTTCGGTTGAGAAGCTTCTCAGAAGCAGGGTCGGTCGCGAGAGCGAGAGCGGCAAACGTGTCCATGATAATGTTGATCCAGAGCAGTTGAACAGCGGACAAAACAGGGGAATCAGCCAAGGAAGAAACAAATGTGATAACAACAGCAGTGACGTTGGTCGAAATCTGGAACTGTAAAAATTTGCGGACAGAGTCATTGACGCATCGACCCCAAATAATAGCCTTGACAATCGACGAGAAATTGTCGTCCATAAGAATAATGTCCGAAGCTTCTTTCGCAACCTCCGTACCCGCAATGCCCATTGAAAATCCAACATTCGCGGTTTTCAAAGCGGGACCGTCATTAGTTCCGTCACCCGTCACTCCGACAATTTCTCCAATCATCTTCAACGTCTCAACCAGGACCTTCTTATCCTCGGGAGACGATCGAGCGAGGACCTGCAGTCTAGGAACTATTTCAATCATATCCGCCTGACTGAGTTGCCGAAAAACTGGTCCTTCCATGATAATACCACCCGGCGTGAAAATCCCACATTGCGAAGCAATCGATCGAGCAGTGAGGGCGTTATCACCAGTACACATCTTGACAGAAACCCCAGCGCGTTGACATTTGAGAACAGCGTCACGGACACCGTCGCGAAGTGGGTCCTCGATACCAGTAATAGCGATGAGAGTCAGGTCCGTGGCCAAGTCATCGAAAGGGACGTCGCCTGATTCGTCAAGGGTTGTACCCTGCGGCGGCCAAGACTCAAAGTCCCGATAACTAACAGCGATGGTGCGGAGCGTCTGGTTGGCGTAGAAGATAATCGTCCGACTGATGTTCTCCTGGGAAAGATCGTCGATATCCTTGGTCTCAATCCCATCACCGTAATTCCCATCCTCCCGAACTGTGACATACTTACTCGATCTTTTCGCAAGGATTTCCGAAGCACCCTTGAAATACGCGCGGTATATACCCTGAGGTTTCTTGACAACCACACCCATAGATTTCCGCTCGGATGAGAAGGGGATCATCTGCACAACATCAGCCGCGTCACGAGTCTCCTTAGCGTTTCTCCAATTGAGTTCCTTGGCGAAGTGAAGGAGAGCAGTTTCAGTCTTGCTTCCAACGAAAACCCTCTTGCCTGTAGTAGGGTCATCATCCTCGAAAGCTGTCGAATTGATTGCAATTGCTTCATTTAAAAGCTCTTGGAGCTCAGTCGAAAGAACTTGATTGAGGTTCGCCTGGTCGATCGAGAAATCGTAAGGATGACGACGGGTCGCTGCTCCTGAAGCCGACTTTTCTGTTTCATCGGCATTTGTCCTTGCACTATTTTCGCCAAGAACGCGAACGAATTTTGCATGTATTCCCACAGATCCTGCAACCACTGTCATGGCATTTTGAGTCAACGTACCCGTCTTGTCGGTACAGATAACAGATGCGTTGGCCATGGTTTCACAAGAACCCAGGACCCGAACAAGAAGGTTCTCGTATGTCATCCGCTTTGTTGCGAAAGCTAGTGCCAGGGTAACAGCAAGCGGTAGACCTTTAGTCATGATTTAGTAGATATCGCGACGAGTTATTTGACGATACACACCTTCCGGAACGGCAACAACAACCAAGGTGACGGCAATAATCAGAATATTTACAAACTCGATACCCCATTCACTTGGCGTCCTGGAAGCCGTCAAAATTGTTTCAAACAAGCAGTAAAATCAAACATACCTTGAACTACGATCAGTGCCAAGTAGTACAAAGTACTTGATCATCAAAGCGCCAAACAGGATCAAACCAATGATAGAGCCGATTTTGGCAATCAACTCTGCCAAGATGTTGAGTTTGATTTGAAGCGGAGTGTCCTCAGTGTCAGTTCGCAGTGCTATGTGGAAACTTTCAGTTCAAGTTGATCAACACCGACATGATACGTACCCATCATGATCCGCCCATTAAAGCTCTTTGTGCCAACTGCAACAATGACATATTTTCCTACACCTTCGATAACTTTGGAGCCCGAAATCATGAAGCAGTCTGTATGAAGACTCCCCGCTGGTGTGGTCCGTGTCAGTTCGACAACATCGGCATATGGAAGTTTCTTAATAGCGTCAGATTCGCCGGTAGCCCCAGATTCGTCGCATTTGACGTTGTGACCAGAAATAAATATGCCATCACAAGGAATAATTTCGCCAGGTTCAACCAATGCAATATCTCCCACAACAACTTCCTGTACAAGGGTAAGTTCTGAATAGGAAATATATGTTGCAACAGACCTTGATATCAACAACCTTTTCAGCACCGTCTCGGATGACTTTAACGCCACGTTCCTCCTTGCGTTCATTCAATGCCTTGAATTGACGTTCCTTTTGCCAGTCATTCACCGAGCCAACGATGACCTTTACAGAAAATAAATATCTTAGATTCGGTACAGAACGGTGAACCACTTACGACTATTGCGATAGCGACCACAATCGCGACACCTTCAACCCAGTCAACAGGTGGCTCATCGTCTTTCCTAGGGGTACCGAAATCTTGAAAAAGGCCCAATGCTAAAGAGATAACGGCCGCAACTGATAGCAAAATCTAATCGTGGACGATAAGCGCTGAGACAATGGATGCTGTGATAATACACTGCTACATACCAGAACCTTATCCTTCATCGCGGCAAGCATGAGTTGCAGTAGTGTTTTGCTGATGCGAGTGGGGAGAATGTTTTCGCCGTAGACACGCTTTCTGTCATCTATTGTTCCACCAAAAGACGCGTTATTATCTCCGTCAGAGGGGAGACCCTCTTTGCCGCTGGGCTCTGTCAAAATGATATTAGGCAGGCCGCCACCCGATTCCGATGATTCCGTTTGTTTTTCCGAATCACGACCTTGTGAAACACCTTGGCCAGTGCCTTGAGGCAGTTGCCCGCCAGTCGTAGTAAGACCACGTTCAGTGTGGGTACCAAGACCGTGGATGAGACCGTCTGTCCCGCCAAGTGCGGTTAGAGTCTCTAGATCCTTGGGGTCTAGTATATGCGCGAGCTGGAACGGTTTATAGCGAAAAGGAGCGGGATCGATAGATTCGTCCTGTGCAAGTTCACGTTGATGAGAAGTCATATTTGTCTCGGCGGCGTCATCTTCTTTCTTCTTTTTCTTTTTCTTTGGCTTCTCCTGCTCGTCAGCGGTGGGGCCCTTTGGTCTTTTCTCGCTGCCGAGTATGTCAGAATTTGTAGCTAAAGTGGCAGCCGAAGGAAAGAGAGTGATAGACGCTGACCTGAAGGTCTCGCCATCGAGGTCAGTGTTGACCGTGGCACTGCTGCTTTTCCGTTGATAAGAAATGCCGCCATTAGCGTCAAGAAGATTCAAAGAGGTGAGGCCAGACTGTGCGTCAGGTTTGTTGTCGCGTAATTGGAGAGTGGTTGGAAAATTTGCAGTATGACTAGAAAGGGTTGGGGAAGGAGGCACAGAACCAGCATCCGACGTATCAGAGGGTGTTGGGGACAACTGGCCCCGCAAGCCTGGGAGAGACGGAGAAAGGAAACCAGAGGAGGGGGAACGATTATGAGGGGATGGAGGAGTGGTCACGTCAGTGGTGACACTAATGGACGGAACCCCCGCGTCGTGCGGACGTTCAGTGCTGCCTGACATGGTTGGTGAAAGAAAGCCCCCAAAAAATTACACGATGTATGTATAGTTGAATTTCGCCAAGAATATCTGTGGCGCGCACAGCCTTTGCACAGATCGGATCTGGTGTCAACAGTCACACTTCGGGACCAATAGGCTCAGGTCGCCAGGGACAGTGCATACATACTGAATGTCGAGTGGTCGTTGCAGCCTGCAGGACGACGGCGGGATTCCAAGAATGGAAAAAAGTCGCAGTGAGACAATGACCAAACTGTCTTGGTATTTGCTTGGTTTTGCGCACCACCCCCTATTTTTAAATTACCAACGTCAGATGTGACCAGTGTTTTAGTACTTCTCCCAAGACACGTGGAGAACATGCTATACTCAAACACGTTTTATACGTCACAGTTTATCACTGAAATTATTATCCAAAAAATTTAGCCGGATCAACTTCGATCATTTGCCAAATCAGGGAAGACCGCCAGCGTACAACGTTAGTTCAATTATGTCAACAACAATTATAGTAATTCTCTGCACCAATTGATGACTGTTGCCTTGACTCCAACCTTCTAAATTCGATCGGACTTCGTCATCACAAACAATTATGCAAGAAGAACAACTCGATTCATGCCAAGCCCCAAGATTACCCTGGTGAGTCCAAACAATACAAACAATACCTCGAACCCATGGGGGTTTCGAGCCACGTTGCCACTACCGTGACACCAATCCAAGACTTCTTATGAATAAGACACATTCCCATCCACTAACCTACTGCGCTTACTGCGCGATCCGATTCAATTTCCAAAGGCTGTTGTTTCTCGTATTTTCATCATCTCAACTAATCATTCATCTCCATTCCAATCCCTTGGAATTTCAGCATCGCTTTGCGAACCCCGACAGCTTAAACCATAACTTTAGCCACATCCGTCTTGGCCCCTGTGCAATCCATTTTACTTCTCCTCTCTTGGCCCACCTGGGCTCTAGCTTCTTTGGCCTCCCATATAGCAGACTCGACTTGTGGTCTCGGCAAATTAATGCCATTGGCAGGGCCTCTCTTCCATTTCCATCTGTTGGGCTATGCTGGTTCCTGTGCAACCTACACGCTCTTGGATTATTATTCACGCACTTGGTCCTCACACCGGATACTCGGGAGAAAGAAACCGTGGTCGACGGCCGAATACGACAAAGGAACCTGAAAAACTGTGCATGAAGAGGTTGCTATTCGAAAGAATCTTGAACTTGGCTGATCACTTTCCAACTCAGGTCAACCCTCGGTCAATAGTCCACAAAATACATGTCACACCAGGCTATGCTCGGATTTTACTCAGAGCCTAGTACCGTCCAACCATCTTTCTCAGCACCATACCCGATATACCCATCTCAGCACAACTTTCTCAATCCCGGAATTCACTCAAAACGTCAAGCACACCACGCAGCCCCGTCAATGACCACGCAGTTCTTATGCCATAAACCCTCCAGTCCCACATGTGGTATCTTTCAACAACTGTCTATATCCAATATCTCATTCTCTCTTGCCCAGGAACAGACTGCATGTCTTTCAAGGCACAAACACGCACAATTGGCATGGTTTGCAATTCACTTGCCATCACGCCATACCACCCCCATGTAAACTTCCGTTCCATTTCCGTTCAAATCCACACACGAACGTTCATCGCCGAGGCCGCCCTCCAAGAAAATCTGCACCCGCAAGCCAAAAAAGACGGAAATTTCCTGATCATCTGATCACCCCACAAACATCGAATCGACATACATAAGTAGACATTCTACATCAAAACCCTTTTTTCTTTTTTCCTTCCAACTTCCGAAGAGAACGTCCACAAAATACCTCGTTATCTCGCCCATTTTTAACTTTTTACTAAACAAGCCCCGAAGGCTGTGTGCGTTATCCCAATTCAGTCAACGGCACTCAAAGCTAAGCCGATTATATTATCTCACGAATCCCTCCTCCATCCCTTCATACAATTATTGCCCTTTCATCCTTTGGAGAAGGACAAGAAATAAGGAGGAAACTCGCGTGTTTGCCTAATTCGGATAGCTTATTTCCTTTTACGGTGGATGCCTTCAATCGACATCCGTCAAATTCGGTGAGAATATTCAAATAAACATATTTTTAAGGGATTTATAACACTTGACAAGAATTCGTGTCTCATGGCAAAATAAGAGCGCCCAGAGAATACAATCGATACATGGATGAGTACCTTGATAAGGGATCGTCGCCCTATTCGGAAAACCTAGGGAACTCGGGTACGACGGTGGTCGCGGTGCAGGACTTATTACCTATGGCTATGCCCCTTGCGTTTTTTGAAACCATAAATCAAACCAAATAAAAAAATAAGGAATCGTTCCTTTTTTCTCTTTCCAGTTTAGGTTTCTAAAAGTCCCTAGTAACATAATCTACGCACGTAGGCATTGAAGAATAGTCTATACATTTTGTCAAGCAAGGTGGCACAACCCCACTACTCGCATTTGATCCACCAATCCACCTTTCCTAGGCATTGGCAGCAATGGGAACCGATCCATCCAAAATAACGTTCCCCGAACCCGCTTCATCATTAAACTCCTTCACCTCCTCTGTCGCCTGTGCTTTCCACTTACCATCATCCGTCTCAGGGCTTATCTTACTCATCTCCTTAATAAAACTACTTCCCCAAAATGACGAACTGTACTTGGTGACATATTTGAAAAGCTTTCGATGGTTCTCCGCGCGGTTAGCTGCGTCCATCGTCACCGCCTCATGTACCGCATCCGCTACCTGCTGCGAGTCCCAAGGATTTACGACGGTCGACCCATTCAGACTCTGCGCCGCGCCTGCAAATTCAGATAGGATCATCACACCTTGCCGCGCTTGCTGGCAAGCGATGTACTCGTATGACACCTGTATAAATGAATTTCATCAGAAAGGAATGCGGGGAAATGACAACATGTCAAACTCAAGGCCAAACGAAAGCTGAACATACCAGATTCATACCATCGCGTGTACTTGAAACCAGACAAACATCACTAACTGCATACAATGCACACAGTTCATCGAAGTTCAAGCTCTTGTGCATGAAGTGTATTGGCATGAAGTCCACCGTCCCGAAGCGGCCATTAATCCGACCAACCAATTCATTGACCGTCGACCGCAAATTCTGGTACTCTTCAACGTCTTGTCGCGATGGCACAGCAAGTTGCACGAGAACGATCTGCAACGTAGGTTAGTCATTCCCCTTGTTGACCCTCAAATAGCACCAAACTTACTTTCCCAATCCACTCGGGATGCTGTGACAAAAAGAGCTCCAATGCGTGCAGCTTTTGCGGCACGCCTTTGATATAGTCGAGACGATCAACACCAACAATGACCTTCACCCCACTGAAACGGTGTTCCAGCTGCGCAATCCGGTCTATGACTGATTTCTTTTTCAAATTCTATACGCGGGGGAGTAAGTCGTTTGGCAGATCTAAAACGGGCTGATGACTTACTTCCGTGAAGGTACTCGGTTCAATGCCAATTGGGAATGTTCCAACATGTGCTAACCTGCCCTCGAATTCTACTCCGTTGGGCATCGTTGCAAGACCAAGAATCCGTGTACACGAGGAAAGGAAGTGACGGGCATAGTCAAATGTGTGAAAACCAATGAGGTCGCAATACAACACTCCCAACAAGATTTCTCTTCGGACAGGTAGAATCCTAACCAACAATCGATCAACCAACCGCGTTTGAATTCAAAAACACGTGCACTTACCTGTATATTTCACTACTCGGGAAAGGCGTATGAAGGAAAAAGCCAATCTTAACGCCAGGAATGGGTGTGTGAGTCGGGGAAAAATCAGGAAAATCAATTCCTTCGGTGATCTTTTCGAGTTCCTCCTTGGTAAATGAACCCATTCCACTAGGACCATCTATTATGCACCGAAGCAACATCGGGAGAAGCATGAGATGATAATCTTGGACCCAGACCATAGAGCCCGGACTGATTTGCTGACGGACCACCTCCGCAAACTGCATATTCGCCTGACGATATGCCTGCCAATTCTCCTCGTCGAAATTCATCTCTCCGGGATGGTAATGGAACAGAGGCCATAGGATTGAATTGGAGAAACCATTGTAGTGGCGATCGGCGACGTCATCGTCTAGATAGACAGCTTGACATGAATACTCGTCCATGAGACGCTTGTCGACAAGGGGGCGGTCCTTCAGGGGAATGAAGAAGCCTGGCCAACCGATCCAGGTGAAGTTGAGGGACTTTTTGAATCCGGACAGGGCGGATACGAGCCCTCCTGAGGACATCTTGAAGTGATATTCACCTTGGGCATCCTTGGTGATAGTGACGGGGAGACGATTTGAGACGACGACGAGATGACCAGCCTTCCCGATATCCATCTTGGGTGTCGGATCTTGGGGATTGGTCGAGGACATGGGAGGGAGCCAAATAGTATTGTACCTGGCGAAAAGATCTACCGCAAGAGATGGAGTGGGAATCTTTTTATCGATCCGATGAGGTAGCGACCGGAACAGATTTGACGAGTTGCTGGCAAACGGCTAATTCATAATCAGAATGTTTGAGAATCCTCCATGTTTTTTGCTCGTGACAGTAATATGTCAGCCACTGCTACAGAGAAAACAGAAAACGTCTATAAATGTGGTACAACTAATATTTTTTAGTCAAACATCCCACCAAAGCCCTACATGAACGTGCGTGAGTGTTGTTCTCATGGTATCTATCAATACTCACTATATCGCCGTCCGATTCTTCCTCATCTTCCTTTGTCTCTTCTTCTTTGGTTTCCGCAGCGGGTTTAGCTTCGGTAGTCGTGGGACCAGCAACCACGGCAAATGCATCAGGATTGGCAAGATACTCTTTGACCTGTGGCAACGTATAAAATCAGCATAAGCGAAAAAACCTCAAATAAAGAATGGGGGATCATCCAGGAAGTGCCTCCGCCTTGTGTCCGATAGACACTCGGAATTTTCAGTGTGTACATCTCTAATCATACAGAATAGGACAAAACAAAAACGCACCTTCTCGGAGCCTTCAAATGTGTACTCCGTAGCAAGAGAAATCGCCAAAATATTCTTGTAAGCGTTGACGAGCGAGTGAGAAACGGAAACGATAGTCGGATAATTAAGCGCCAATGAAATCGCTGCAATCGTTTTTATTCCCGACAAGAACCGATCGATCAACTCCTGCTCATCTATGTCCAGTACATCAGGCGAAAAGATGTTCCCCTGGTCAAAGATCTGCACAACAGTCATTCCATACGTGAAAGGCGATATATTCAACATGTTTAGCAGGGTCGCTTCAGAGGACCCAACACGACTGCCAGCAAAGACGACCTTGATATCAGAGACAATTTCGATTGTTCCACGGGCAATCTTCGTAGGTATACCGAGAGCCTGGAAAAATGATGTTTTACCGGGTTCCATACCAGTGTTACCTGCAGAAACAATGACATCTTTCGGGGCAAATGCGCCGGCACGAGCAGGTGCAGCAACTTTGTTTGCGACGATAAGGTCCCGGATTTCCTTCAGGTCTTTGTCAGTGAAGACGAAACCAATGTTGCCCTTGACAAAAGGAAGGAGACGTTCGAATTCTGGATGTTCGCCAAGAATGGTGCGGAGGGCACGGCGAACCATAGTGTTTTTGCCCATCAGAACCACACCTTTACCACGAAGGGCGACACGGATCTGGTGCATTTGATTGGAGCCGACATTGTCGACATTAACGAGGAAGATTGAGGCTGCACAATCGTCAAGATCAGTTTAAACAAGGACGCGACGTTACTGACAATATTTAGCAAGAAGTTCCCTTAGTTTCTCAAAGTAAGCCTCCTTTTCAGAGCGAGTTCCACCCATTGTGTTTGGTCTGCGTTCTTACTAGAGACATGTTGAAGTGTTCATCGTCGAATCATTAAACAAAATCACATACAAGTTGAATTCTAACGGAGCCTCCCTATTGACCTCTTCACCTAGGAATATTCTTGAGATAATAATGGTTGATTTTGCCAGAAATTGCATACCTGGATGTGCCAATGGATTTTTCAAGGCAACGTTAACAGTGTGGAAAGCAGATCACAAAGTTCTGTGTATAGTAGGTCGTGGGAACAACAATAAGGTTTAGATCAAAAATCCGGCAAACCCCGATTCCAAATTTTGAATACAGTGGACAAAGAGCACCCTGATTCCAAAATTTGCTGGTGATGTTTTACTTCTGGGTTTGGCCTGTATTCTGGTCCACCAGGTCGGCCCTACATCGCGTGGTCTTTGGAAAAACTCTTTTCCTGCTGCTGCTAGCTAGCTCCACTGCACCCCCTAAAGTAAATCTATTCTTGTTTCTCCCATCTTTTCTGGGAAAGGGTGCGTCTTGATTAAAGCATCTCGGTACACGCCTTGAAAGGCACTGGGAGTCCTCTGGGCAGGATCTGGGCATTCGAGAGACTCATTTAGCCTACTGGAGTTGTGGAAACTACTCCAACCACTCCTCATCCGCCACACGAAACATTTCGAGTTCTACCTATATCACACCTCTCCAAGATGTCGGATCTTGGACGACGTGCAGGGATCCAAACCTTTTGGGATTGCTCATGATCAGGCTCTCCATCGTTCATGTGAAGCAATACAAAAATGGTTAGATCGATTCCTCTGGAATCAATTTCAAACACAGGATTATGTTCACCATGTACGAAGATAGCGTAATTAGTACTTTCGAGAAATTCAAACTACTTACTATATATTGGCGCTGACTAAGCGAAGCAGCTTGTCATCCAACATCAAGTTCGCTGTACTAGATGGCGGATTTGTCCGGACTACCAACCATCTCAGAGTCACCTTCAAACGAGAGAATACGATTAACGAAGGTGAGGTTTCCCTAAGAATGCGAATAGATTTTTTGCCATTAAAGCTCGCTCAATAGCGCAAACTCGACGATGCCTTTCATGTTCTTGACACCGCAGTCGGCCCAAATGACATTATGGACAGACCCCCTCCTCCGAAACGGAGCAATACTCTAAGGTCTCTATACTCAACTCTGTCAAAATATGGAATTCGAACGAAAGAACCGAATCCACCGTGCGTTTCCACAAATACTCCTCTTCTCTTCTTTTGCTTATTTTCTTTAGAAACCAACTCCATAAACCATCCAGAACAAAAAACACGCCTCATCTCGACGCAATTCTCTCCAGAGCTGCATCCAGAACGAAAAGCAGCCTTTCCTTCAGACTACCCTCTAATTCTCCATCTCCAACCCCATTTCTACCCGCAACAGCCGAGTATCGCCCGTCCTCACTTCCTTCATTCCTGTCGCGTCTTTCAACTTATAAACTTTCTACGTATGCAAACAAACCAGTAGCAATTAACGCAGTCGCTGCTTCGAGGTGTGGTTGGATAAACGACGGAAGGGATCGCTTGGTTTGTGGACTTTGCAATGCGTCTTGGGTAGTTGGTGGAAGGGAGGGACTCAGTCGCGATGCTGGTAAGGTCAGGTAGGGTTGAAAG
>Ga0307517_10004718_pt1 | contig 20855 bp, 13 predicted proteins | sample 23_EM_MG_FD_194515 | JGI IMG/M metagenome (GOLD analysis project Ga0307517, IMG submission 194515) | Populus trichocarpa ectomycorrhiza microbial communities from riparian zone in the Pacific Northwest, United States - 23_EM | ecosystem: Host-associated > Plants > Roots > Unclassified | place...
CCCGGCTCCCCGGCTCACACCCTGGTTTACACTGTTTTTTGGCTGGTGGGGTTTGTCCCATATACATTGATCATGTATAGTGGGTATAATACCAGTATTGATATAGAAATATAGCCTATAAGGCTGCCTGAGGGGCTTATTTCCGAGAGTGGAATATACTCGCAGGAGGGGATTGACGATGAGGGTCTGAAGTTGAATCTCAAGTGAGCCGCTGAAGACGGAGGGGTGGCTTTCGACTGCCTGGGTGATGTAGTGTTGAGTTTTGGGGATCGACAAGGAAATTTGGTGTGCGAGGGTGGCCATGAGGTGTTTAAGCCTGCGACAGACCTCAAAAAGAAAAATGAGGCTGCCAGCAACCCTTCGTTGGCACACACGCAGGATATGGTTTGCGCAATTGATGATTTCCCAACATGATTTGGTCCATACATCCATAACATCCCACAATCTCGCTTCTCATCGTGCAGCCAGCTCTTGATCATGGCAAAAATTGCAGTTCGCATGGAGGGTCATATTTAGTGCCAGAGTCGAAGGAGGCGCCGGGAGCGATGCGTCGCTCAAGGATATCAGCGCCTAGGTGGTAACTGAGCTCGTCATGAATCATGATGCCACACGTGGTGAGAACAATATCAACACACCTCGCCGCCCGCTGGATGCAACCGCATGCTCAATGGCCACAACTGCACTCATCATATTCTCCGAAGATCCACGGGTATGTCTTGGAGGTTGCTTGGAGGGGCGGTGGTGGCAGCATCTGTGATCATGATGGGGCAAGGGAGGAATGAGGAAGCACTCAAGGAAGAAACGAAGGCATGGAGAATTGATGCCTCGCTTTCCATGTGTGCACATGTTGTTGATGCGCCTGAAAGCAACCTGAATCTTTTTCGGACTTAGTGGAGAGCGTAAGATGATTAATTGCACAGCCGCTCAAAACACAGTATCCGAGCCTCGTTCTCGACCTCTTCCTTGTTTTTTTTTGGTAGTCAGGGGATTGAAGATGTTATTTTGGTATGGGATAAATTTTGTGCATGGTGATGTCAGGCCACGAGGCACATCAATGGCGCCCTGATTTCTGAGGATATACCAAGTGCAACACTGTCAGACTCGCCCCACGCACTCACACTCACACTCAGCCATTTACACTCACAGTTGATGGGCTGTATATTGTCAAATCGGGGAGATTTCTGCATGATTATCTAATTCATCTTATCTATGTCAGGCGATGCCCTCATTCATTTGCCTTGCAAGGCTTGCATCACTCAAGAACGCGCTACTGAGGGATAAATATCCTCCTAACCCTACCTGCTAACCCTAACTGAACCCTAACACGAACCCTAACAGGCCCTAACCACAGTCCCAAATGAAGCATTCGGAATTTTGCGGCGGCAGGCAAAGCAGCAGATTTAAGAGAGTCAGGTGACTCCCCAATTTGGCAACGTACAACCATTCGGGATCAGCTGAGTGTGAGTGTGAGTGCATGGGGCGACTTGGGGCGACTCTGACAGTGTTGCACTTGGGAATTCCTCCTGATTTCTATCAACACAAGACTCGGTCTTTGGCATCCTCCCTGTATCTTTCCTCAGCTCTCGCACTGACCCATACTTCACAGATTGCATCACACTTTCTGGATTTAAAAAAAAAATTGACAGGTGGTCAACAGGTGGTGTTACAATCCTCGTTGAGATGTAGGCATCCGCGAGAGTATCTGCAGTAGAGTGTATCTGCGGTGGAGCATATTTGTGGTATAGCATAGAGCCAGGGAGGTGAAGGGGTACTGTATGTAAGGGGAAGAGAATTCATATCCTCTCCTCCCCTTAACCCCTCGCCCTTTCTATATTTATTAGATACTTTGTCGACAGTCAACTAAGGGACTAATAAATTTAGGAAAATTCGGGTTCAAGTTTGAAAGAGTCAAGCATCGCGGAACACATCAAAATTGGGAAATTGAAGCAAATGTTGGATATTTCCAAGAGGCGCATTGCTACATTATCTGCGGGGTAAGTGTCGATTCTATCTGTACGGCGGTACCAAGCAGGTTTTCACCGTGATATTCTGCCCTACTTCTCCCGAAATCGAACTGCAAAATCATCTGACTTATGCTGACTAATTTACAGGATTTACCCCCCGATAAGGCAATTAAGCTTATATAATGGCTGACTAATACGATCGGATTTACAAGGCCTCCTCCCCTCCTTCCGCGGGGGGTGCAGCGCGCACTTGATGCTCTGGCATGGCTGCGGAAACCGCAATGGGACACATTGATGGCTCCGGAGATTGCTGGATCCAAAAATAGCTTTAGCATTGTGCCTAAGCCTCGTTGTTCGGGTCCCCTTCACGCGTCTTCCCTCTCATCCCTTCGAGCTCTCCTACGTTTCCTTGACACTTGGCCCTTGCCAACAAAAATATATAAAGCTTCTTAGAGTGTAATATAGTGTGTAATGTCTAATAAAACTGTTTTGTGGTCTCAATGAGCAAGGATTCCCTTGCATTGCTTTAATAAAATGGGAAATATACCTGGTTCGCTCACATAAGTGGCATAAGTAGCCATAAGTACTTATATGCGAGTAATTTACCGTAAATTAGCTCAATTTACAGAATTTACAGTGAACCCGAGCTGGTTCGCAACGCTGTTTGCTTATTTTCGGTTTCTCGGGGTCCCTTGATCTTGTCATGCTTATTCGGCTCATGAACGCACGGCTGTTTGATGCCGACAAGATGCCGATTCCCTGTAAAAAGAATATGAGAGGCCTTCTTTGAGCTCTCTGCACTTGTATTCACAGTAACTATTTTTTTCTTTTCAATTTACAGGCTTGAAGAGCTTTAAGGCTCGAAAATGGCCTTTTTTGCGATGTTAAAAAGTCCAAAATGGCCGCACAATGTGACTATCATTTCACGGCACCTCTTGCCACGCCAAGATTCTCGCTTCCTGCCTTCGCTTTCGAATTTCGTGGGCTCTTGCATCAGGGTCTCCACCTGATTTACCGCTCTGGTGGTCTGGGCATAAATTAGAACAAATAAGCATACATATTTGACATGAGGCGCCTGAGAAGTCAGCGTCTCCCACGTGAGACGATGTTCAACGATCCCCAGGTGGGTTCCAAACAATTCTCTGGCACGGTTAGAATGCTGTCCCAGATCGTAGGCTCAGTTTTACTTCTGGAGTGTTGTCTTATTCCGTTGGCCCGGGATTGTTCTGGGGCGTGTTGCAGCATTGAGCGGGATATAGGTCGAATTTGGGTCAGTTTTGAAACTCCTTAAGATTCTTCAAGTTAAGGTGCTCGCTACAATAATTTTATTAGCCCTTAGTGTGTTGGTCACTTTGTTATGTTCGTTCTCTGATTTCACTCTTAGCCATCCTGCCGAGGATCTCGGAGACGGTTGGATCATGGTATGTGATAGGTTGTTTTCATATTGAATGATATCCTAATCTATTGCTTCAAGACTTATGTCCCGAATCTTTCCCTGTGCCCTCGTTTAGTTACATATTACGAAAGGGTTCGTGGCTATTGCATGTCTATCAGTAGTATCATCGCGTCATCCTATTAACAACTCGTTCCGAAGACGCTGCCTCTAAACCTCCCCAAAGGATAACCCCTCAGGCTGCACCATCGCCTCCACCCATTACCAACCCACCCGAATGCGCCCTCTCCAAACCCTCACCTCCCCAAATACAGCGTTATCTTATCTTATCAGGTGTTCCTATTTGTCTGGCTAAATTTTCAGCTAAATCGGAATTCGGAGAACACGTTACACAAAAGGAAAGTGATTCGCACGCAATTAAAGGACTCCTCCCTCCTCAAACAGCCTCATTGGCGTGCATCAAATTGACACAGAGACTGGTAAGTTTTTTTCCTGACATTTGCACCAATATGTACATCACATGTATATTCCGCGCATGAATACTTGGACACTCAGCCTGGGCCGTAGGAGTAATCAGTAATCATCGGCATAATAATGCATTCAGCCGCTTGCTGAATATTATCGAGAAGAGTTGTGAAATTGAAGGACCTGGATAGGTTAATGTGCATGAGACGAGGTACTTCGATTTGTCATTGGCAGATGCTGGCGAATTCTTATTTTCCTGTGGAGCACTCATAGAATGTGGGCAGTATGCGCCAACTCACTACTCGTCATATAGATTCTTATTTTCCTTGACCAATTTCGAACTTGTATGAACATTCCTCCCGAACGCCACCTTGAGCATGAGAGAGGACATCTGCAGTCGTCGATCGCGGGAATTGGGAGAGCTTAATAATTTGCTGCCCATGTTAACTTGGAAAATAATGTACACCGGCGCACGGATGGGTTAGGGTGATTGGAAGTAGAGTTCACCGGAGATCTTATCAAGGTGGAATCTCACGAACTTAGTATAAACTGACTCATACTAACTTATAGCTCAGTCCCACTGTGAGCGCTGATGAATCAAAGTCTGATGGACAGACTAAGCCACCTCTGCCAGTAAAATTTCTCCCTATCGTCATTGGTTGATTAATTGGGGGTCAATTAACCGACTAATATTTCTAGGTACGAAGTGGATGGGATTGATGGATTTGCTCGAACTTCGACCTCAGAAATTGCCGTATTTCGGCGTCAGAGGATTCGTCTAGAACGATCATATAGATCTTCTCGCGCAGGTCGTACACCTTAGGCCTGCCATTATTCTATGTGTAATTAGACTCCGATTTATACGTGCCAAAAATGATAGGCAGCGTCAAGTCGTCATCCGGCGATCCAAGATCTAGAAGGAATATAAATATCAGTGGGAACCTTAGCGTCAATCAAAGGAGAAATCTACCAAGCACCTCCGCGACGTCATTTCTCACGAGGCTTGCCACGACCGAAATCACCAACAAACCCAACAAACCACCGGTAGCCTGTCTAGCACTGCCTTGCCATGCCAAGGTAATGTCGTGGCCTCCATTACGAATGGGCGCGATGAAACCCAAGCATACGAGAGCGACGGCGGTGGCGGTGACAGTAGAGTGTTAGCGAGAGACATAGGAAGGGAAGGCGAGCAGGGAATTCACGGGTGTTAGAGCCGTAAAGGTGGCCAGCGGTTGATGCTGCGATGCCCGCCCAGGAAAGACTGAGGATGATGCGGTTAGAATAGGCTTACGTCAGGTTGGTTGTGAACCTCTTCTGGTCTCGGGTGCTGCGGAGCTGTTGACGACGGTGGCGATATCTTAGGGGTACAAGGATGGCACAAAACTGACTCCTAGAAGATACCACGCCATGACACTATTCACGGAATCCTGTATTGAGGATGAGTCATGTGGAATGTGATAATTGGGAATCACGCACCCGCCCGCTTTCGCGCATTAACAGCCCTTGAAAAATGCTGTGGTGTGTAAAGGCTGATTTCGATGATTCGTTGGACCTCGATCCCTGCGCCTGTAGCGTCAAGTTGGCAACACCAAAGGAGCCTGGCAGTTGTCACCAAGGGGGTAGAATTAGGGTTTGAGGTACATGCCGGTGAGCCTCGCCACCGCTGCCGCAGTGCCTATGGGTGAGACTCCGTAGGTGGGGGGGCATAGGCAGGTAGAGGCTGCGTCAATGCCTTTGGGTGAGGCTCCGTGCGCAACATCACCACCGTAGGTTCAAGCTTGCCTGAGTGGGAGTTGTAGCGGGGGCAATCGCCGATGTGACCTGGCGAGGTCTGTTGTGAGCTCATGGAGAGGAGAAACGAGAAAGAGCTACTGTATAAGGACAATAAAAGTGATGAAGCTTGATAGTATTTATTACGAAACAGAGGTCCTACTTGGTAATTAATGTTGTTGGATAACGACGACAAAGACGCGGCATTCGCTGGCGAGGTCACGGGGATCTCGACGAAGAACCGAAGGTTGTTGTGGTAGCGGGCGTTGAGACTGGGAGATGCGAAATTCGAAGGGCACAAGTTGTTGCCGCGGTGCATCTCTTGCGGTCCTTCTCGTGATTGCGGTCCTCGTTTTTGCGATTGTGGTCATTCTGGTGATTACGCTCGTGGTCGTTCTCGTGGTCGAGGTTGTGACCATTGTCGTGATTGCGATCATGGTCGTTCTTGTCTTTGTGATTGAGGTCGTTGTCCTCATTGCGATTATGGCCGTTCTCTCTCTCCCTCTTGTCGTCGTCCTCATCCTTGTGATTGACGTTCCGCTCGTCGTCGTTCCGGATGTTCTCGTCCTTGCGATTCCTTTGGCCGTGCTCTCTGCTGTTGTCGTGGTGATTTTCACGGACATTCTCCTTCTCGCAATTGTTACCAGGGTCAGGGTGTTTGCTGTGATTATCGCCGTGGTCGTCGCCCACGTTCTTGTTACAATGACCACTGTTGTTGTTACTCCGAGGCCATCCGCCCGGGAACTGGCCATTACCATTGCGGTTGCGTGATCCAGAGCCATCGTCTTTGCCATTCTCGCGTTCGGTGACACGGGCGAAGATGGTTTCGGCACCAGCCATGAAGGTGACGTAAAGGGGTTCGCCTTGTCCGATCTCGGGATAAGGGAAAGACATCCCGGCTTCTTCTCCTGGGACGAGGCGAGGAGAGTCGGGGTGGGTGTGGTAGCCTTCGGGTGGGAGCCTGTTTTTGGAGGGGCAGGAATCGAATTTGATGAATTTCGAGAGGAGAATCGCGACTTGGTTCGAGTTCAAAGGTGTCTATTGAAATGATTAGTCATGAGATGGATTATTTGAAGGGGAGAAGCGAAGGTCGTACTTCGAATGCAGAGTTCGATGGATTGTCCTTGCGAACGGCCGAATTGATCAATGCGGCGTGGCGGCTTCAACGGCGAGCATGAAAGCGCTCGCTGTAGCTTAAGCCTAGTACGCATGAGCAAGCTGAAGATATTTTATAAAGAAATGCGTACCCTGTTGTTAAAATTATGCAGTGACTCGGTGAAGGCGCTAGCGGAGATCGTTCCTAGTGCTGCACTTTGGTCGACGAAACCGCGGACGCCACTGTCATCACTAAGTAATCATCGTTACACTGGTGATAATACAAAACGAAACTGATATACGCACAATTCATAGTTACATGGCGTGACCCATTCGCTGCCACCGGAGGTGATAGCACTCTCCAAGAAATCCTTGTGGATATTCGAGTATCAATCTAACCGTCCGCTCGTTGGGAAGTTATGGTTGAGGAATGTCTGGCAGATGGTGAGTTAACACAAGTCGGCATATAAGTAGACATGTACCGACATGCTGATGAAAAAGACTGCGCCAAACGTATCTGCCCACCGCCCGCCTCTCTATGCAAATCGTCGATTATATCGACACTCGCCGATGTTCGAACCCGGGGAGAGGACAAAGGGGTTGCTAAGAGGTAAGTACTTAAGTACCCACTCTCGATGGAAGGTTAAGCAGGAACTCACTAGAACTCGTAGCCGCCTTGAATGTTCTATTCGAGCGTATCATTTGTCGGCGTGCAACATGACTATGTGACGTCAGAGTTCCAACAAACATCGAACAAATCTTTGCGACTGGATCCATATGCACAAATTGGGAAGATTCGGGAAGAGAAAGAAGTTAGCAAGCGAGGCAGGCGGCCAATATCGCGCCATCTTTTTGTTGAAAATGAAATAAATTAAGTACAGGAGCCAGACGCTGCTGCAAACGGCCAACCAATCGCCAACAAGGTAAATTCAGCCATCCGAATCCACCATATTGGGGGACGACGAACAAGAAAGATGGCACACAAAGGGAATTCTCGAACCGAAAAAAAAAATCCAAAGAACAGGAGAAACACAAGCAGCAAGAACAGGAAAAAACCAGAGGAACACCTCCACACAGAAAAGAAAAAGAAAGAAAACCCCAAGCCAAAAGAAACAAAGTAAAAAAGAAAGAAACTCACCAAGTATAATAGGGAACTTGGTCTTCTTTGTCGGAGCACCAGCCACCGCGGGCGCGAATACATTTGTCGTTAACAACACCTGAGTCCCCAGACTACCTCCCGTGATGCTGTACAAGTCCCAACTCGCATGCAAGATCACGTATCAGGTTGAGGAACCCATAAATTGCATGACTACTTGATACAAGAGATCCTCGCAACAACGACCCATGCCCCGCCTCCTTCTGATCACCACACATGGAACCTAAACCATTGGTTAGAAAAAAAAACATCGTCAACATGGGCTACTCAACGTGTGCTGCTTCAAGAAACCAATGTTCAATCTCCATAGAACCGATGCCACGCAGGGTCTCGCGTGATGTCCAGGGCATTCTTGATGTTGTCGATGACCTCTCTGGGAGGAGGCATAGCAGTGTCCCGCGAAATGTTGTCCGCAAGCGTGAGACACCAATCCTCCTCATAGCGACGAGGACCACGAGAGTACGTAACAAAATGTTTGGTGGTGCATCTCTAGAGACGAAAGCATCGGGTGAACAGAGGTCCCATCGATTTCCTGATATATCGCTCCGAAGCTCGCTCGTTGTCTTCCACATCATCAAAATGCTGCCGTCCCCAATCTACCAGCTCCTCTGAAGAGAAGGTAAAACCGTAGATCATACGTTGATGTGAATGTCTCGTTGGCACTGGCACACCTCGGGTTCGACGTGATGTGGAGTCTGCTAAAGGTGGGACGATGGTAGTAGGGCAGGTAGTGACCATGTTGGTGATTGAAAACATAAAGTGGGAAATTGAGTGAAAGGAAACACTTCAGGAATTGAATGGCGACCTGATAGTTCAACACAAGTTGTGACTTAAAAAGTATGTAAGGCCGGATCGTGCCGAACAGATTATCATTCCCTGAATATTGAGATTTACTCCCGATAAGGCAGGTGAGCTTACATAATGCGATCGACTTTACCGCGCGCCTTCTCTGCGCTGCCCTCCTTCCACAGCGACGCGCATCCTCTCGACGCCTTCAACTGCTGGCCTGGGACCGACGGATCAACGGATTGATTAGGGACTAACACGGATCGGCAATATCCGGATAATACCCGCGACCGTTGCTATCCGTATCCGAACCGAACCGTAACCGTAATTATGTGCCTTATCCGGATAACTGCGGATTATCCGTTCTTTTAGAGGACAAAGGAAATGGCATTTGCAGTGACTTCCCTGTGTCTCTTGCATTAGTATCATGTTCTAAGATATAATATTAATATATTTTACCATTTGAACTCTCACAAATATGATGAAAATAGCCAAATCTGATATTCAAATTAAATAGCATGAATAAATAATATTTAAATGCAACTTGCAAGCCAAGATATACATTCTCAACTGGTCGTCATCAAGCAAATCACATGCAACACAATATGGGCTCACAAACATTCAAGGCATGTATATCAATTAGTTTGTGGGCTATTTCCCAAGTTTTCGGGCATTGCAGCAATAGTGGGGGTGAAGATTTGAAATTGAGTGAATATATAATAAACTTGTACTATATGTCTATTTTCTCAAAATCTCGAACTCCAATATTTGTAATTAGCATATAAATTAATTCCCCTCTTCGAAAGCTTCCTAACGCGCCCAGATTCAAGCAAAACGGATGAGAATGAACTTGGGAATGAACAGTTGAGTGCAGATTGCTCACGGATATATCCGGGTTATGCTGATCCGAACCGTATCCGAACCGTATTTGGTAAAATCCGCGGTTCGGTTACGGATTGGGTCCGGATCTATCCGTGTTAGTCCCTAGGATTGATGGCGCGCAGAGATAATGTCATCTAAAAATAGCATTTCCACTGTGCCTGCACCCTGTTCTTCGGGTCCCCTGACTCATCTCAATGACAACTCCCCTCGCGCGCTCCCCTTCCAGCCTCTCGAGCCTCCTACCTTTCCCTAGACATTCGTAGTGCATAGATAAAATGTACCAATATAGCACTTAATTAAGTCATTATGTGGATTAAATGGCCCTAAATTATGTCAATAAGGTGAAAAGACCAGGCAGGTAGAAGATAATTACAAGCATGCTCCCAGTGTTCACTGTTTACAGTTGGTCTACAACGTACACTACACCTTACATACCTCTGCGCAGACCTGCGTGACATTTGCGACACTTGCGATCTTTTCTAAGTATCTGCGAGACACTTGCGGTCACCTGTTCGCAGGTGACCGCAGGTGGCACGCAGATTTCTGTATGCCCCTTATTGAACTATATACGCTCCTTGCCGATGCATGTGGTCATTCTCAAAGTCATTCAGTGGGGCGACAGCAGTTGATAATGGTAAGGGTAAGCATCACCCTCTCGACTGCAGGTGGTTCTCCACTTACCGTATCTCGTAGACGCTGCCGTCGATACCACCCTTCATTTTCTGTTCCCGGAGGGCGCTAAAGCCCAGCATATGTGTAGTGCATGGAAACTTGTAACTCAGTTTTTTCCTATAAACGCTATGAGAATCTACTAACGTACCATATGTCCAAGTAGCTGTTCAATTTAACCAGGAAGAATGGATGGGCGTAGAAAAGGGGCAATGAATGTGGAAGCATACGTTCTCAATTGGGGCAGTAGTTATGGATTCACCGTGTCTTTCCTATAGCCTTCGTCGTCGATAGTATCGGGAAGCTCATTCCCATCGTCGATTTGGCATAGTTCATCCTTTGTTCTTACTCCTGTGGCGCATGTGTTCATGGCCCCGGCCACATGTCAATATGGCCTGTTTTGGTGCGACGCTGATAGCAATGGGCAAGAGGGATTATGCTAGTAAGTGGAGGTGGCAAGTAGTGGTTGAATCTCAGTAAAGGACATGTTTAACTCACCAAATCTGTTTCGTCTAAGACTGGAGACTCCACTGTACCTTGTGATCCTCCTTGAGGTGAGCAACGAGAATTCAAAGTATCAGTGCTGCTGATGAACTGTAGCGATGGAGATAAGCCTCCGGTGCTCGTCGACATGTATGCTCGCTCCGGAAATCATACGCTGAGGCCAGAGGCATTAACGGTAATGACCAACTCATGATCGGCAGTGTTCTCTCCTCTCCATGTGTACCTACAAATGACCATCGATACCTCCCTGCTCGTTCCAAGTTCCCGATGCCCATTACACACTCACTATATCCAACGCCGTTTTCCAAAACCCATACCCATCGTTGAGCCCTTCCTTCTTCCTCTCGTACACATGTGTGGCAAGCGTGGAGTATTTCCATGTGGAGAGGACAGAGCCGTTGATGATGTGGTGGTCATGGTGGTCGTTGTGTATGTAGCTGCAATGTAGCTTGTATGCCTTCTCACCTGTGGTACTCGTTGCAATATCAATTAGTTAGTTCACGGTGACCGCTTGTATGAGTCGTTAGACGGATGCACCTTGTTGGCATATCCGAATTATTTCGGAAATCTACCATCAACCTCCTCACAAGTAGAGCTAGGGAGGCGCAGTGCCGTTGATATATTATTAGATACGCAGTACTCCTCATCAAACTTTTTCTGTACAAACAAAACTCGTAATAAATTATTTACGGTGGATGTATGTTTATGTTACTTAGTCTCTCCTAGCCAGACTGCGATATATGTGAAGTGCCAATACTACAAACAATATATATAAGGAGGACCCTCCTCCAACTGGTGCAAGACTTCCGTGGTGTGTCTAGCTTTATTCCGCTAGCATATTACCCGTTCACGCTCAGTAAAATGAGTAATTTTACATTAGTCATGCAAGTCATGCACAAGTCATACTGCAGTCATAACAAAAGTCGACGGATTTGCACGTACTGAATGCCTCCACAACTCAGAGAAGACAAAAGTAATCAACTTTTTTTTTCTCTAATCGAAAGCTGTACATTTCTTCTTCCTATACATATTTTTTTATGTCGAAATTTTATGCGGAAGGCTGACTTTTCAGCGGATTCATGAGGCTTCTCCAAATCTCCTCAATGATAGATATCGCTCAAAGTCAGACAAAGGTCACACATGCCACCGTCAATCAACGTCAATTCTCGGACGAAATTACGTTTCGTTGACTTTCTTGGCAAATTCTTGCTCAACTTTATGAGATGGTAGGCCGACTACAGCCATATCAAAGCATGACTTTTGGTAGTCATGCAATAGTCGACGGATTTGCACCTGACTTCTGCATGACTATGCATGACCCACCTAGACTAACGTAAAATTTTCTTTTTTACTGAGGTTCACAGAAGATAGCTGTTGGCTTTGTGAAAATTTAGAATTTTAAAACATTCACCTTGTGTATGGTTTCAATGTTGAGGACGCTGAATCTAAGGGCAGAATTTCAAAATCTGACATTTATTAGGCCAAAATGCCTGTTTACAACGAAGGGGATATTTCGCTGCAGAATAGGGATAGAAAACACCTCACTTCTGAACCCGTGAAAGTAACCGAGTTAGCCAACGAGCTGCCAACGAGCGCAGAGGATGACATCTCGGACCTCCACTCCCGAATCAAGAAAATCTATGCACGCGTGAACATGGACGTGTGTTTTTCTCTTAATTACCTTTGCGTTTGGCGGTCTAATTGAATACTTGCTGGCAGTATGAACCTGGCTCACGAACGATTCTTGACCCAATACTGCTCGCATTGACGGAGATCGCCTCAGTCGAGCATAGGAGTGTTGCCATTCTTCCAGAGATGAGGATTCCTCAAGGAGACGAGGTCTGGATCGTTCACCCCATTTCAGGGTATGAGTTATGGTTGAGTGGCAATGTCGACTATGCTATTATTGAGTATGATAATGTGAGGGACTACAAGGGTGAGTCAGGTTACCATCCGCCTTCACTTTGCGGATTGCTTAATGCCCTTCTTAGACCGCTTGCTCGCCCCTGGTGGATCCGATCATCCAGAGACGATGCATTCGATATTTCGAAGGGTCGCTGTTCCTAGTTGAAGCTAAACGCCAGAGTCTCGAACAAAGTTTAGTCTCCTATATCCCTGAGGACGTTAGTCAGGCGATTGCATTGCTGAAGTCTGTGAAGTATGGGCACCGTCTTCTTCATCTGAAAATTTCTTCCAGTCGTCCTGAAGTCCGTTTCTGTTTATCTGATGGGCAGTCATGGATTTTCTTTATCTTGAAGTTGGAAAACGGGGGCATATAGAAATGTGCGAGGTACTTGCGATCACTTGCCTGATCGCAAGTGATCGCAAGTACCCAGCCGTGCATGCAAGTGGCTCGCAAGTCCGTAGGGCACACGTGCTAACTTCCTCCAACCTCCCTTCATCCGGAGGGCATCTTGGGGGCATCTTGACCATTGTTCAACGTATCTGTAGTCGCCTGTCCGCAAGCGATCACAAGTGGGCAGCCGTGCACGCAAGTGACTCGCAAGTCCATAGGGCGCACACACCAAATTTCTCCAACCTCACTTCGTACGGGGGCATCTGGATGATGATAATTATTTTTCAATAATCACGGCGGTGAGATGCTGAAGTACTATGATGATCTAACTTTGAAACACTGGCGGGTGCTCAAAATTCAGTATATTTTTCAACACAGTGGTTCATCGAAGTACACTGTATACAAACATATTCTGGGCAAATATTTGAGTTGTTCTACACCATTTTTAGCGGCTACAAAAAAATCTTATAGACGGATGATATTTCCCGCATGGGCGAGGTTTTGGCAAGGACAGACCGGGCCCGGATGGAAAAACAATTATGAGCAGTACATACCTGCCCATACATCCTCAATCGTTTCGAATTCGATTTGGAGACCGGGAAAATGTACACAGTAACATTGAGAAAAAATTGATCGAGGATGTTTTCCTGTGAAGTATCACTGTTCAGCATTTACTGTGCTAGGTCAAGATTACATGTCATCGCAATATCAAGGATTGAGTGCAGCTTAATCTATATAATACCCCATTGATATAGGTTACTCGCAAGGGTTGTTTATACACGCAGGTATTCGCAGGTACTCGCAAGTCCCACGGCGGGCGCTAATACTTGCAAGTTACTCGCAAGTCCCATGATCTGTCGTCCAACTCCGGTGGTGGAGACTCCTTAAAATGGATATAGTCCGGTCCAAACTGGGGTCGTGTGAGCATGTCTTACGATGTCGCTGATTTTGGTCTCACCTCGCGCTCGGACTCGCTTCCCATCCTCTTCTTTTCATTTCAGTTTTCCGGGACTCCAAACGATGGATCCCATCCATCTTGGTGATGTCCCACATCTAACCCCCACTGCCAACTTCCTGAAATCCCAGTTCGTTCAGTCCTCTCAAACATTTCCTCCTCTAAACTCTCCAAACATTCTTTGTCGACATCTATCTCCTTCAAAATGGTTGTACTTCCGGTGAGCTGTACCTCCCATGCTTTACGAAGGATTGTTAGCTTGAAAGCGATAGGAAGATATTTTTAGTAATTACTAATGCTCACGAAAGACATTATGGCCACGAAGATGGAAGAGAATCAGATAATGAAAATTGACGCAGATGCTTGGCAGATACATTGCGTGATATATCATATTGGCAACCCGATCATAATCAGACTCCGGAAGCTAATTAACCGAGCACCTGCCCCATGCGCGAGAGACCTGCGAGGGACTTGCGATACACTTGCGTGCATGTGTACTCGCAGATCCAAGGACTTGCGAGTGACTTGCGAGTGACTTGCGTGCGACTTGCGAATAAGGCTTTCGAGCACTTGCAAGTACATAGGAGTGTTTGCGAGTACTTGCGTGTATAAAAGACCTTTATGAGTGGCCTGTATGTATGGGATAAGAGTAATAATATAAACCCAATCTTTAATGTCGCGATGACATGTAAACTTGACCTAAGCCCAGTAAATGTTCCATATCTTGCCAGGAAAACAGCCTCTACCCACTTTTTCTGGACTGGCTAAATATCTTATGGTTAACCAAGATTATTGTTTCTGGAATGTTGGTTGGTTGTGCCTGCGATTGAGGATGCATGGGCAGTTATTTGCTTCTATTTGCATCGGGCAATGATGGAATTGTCTGTCCTTGCAAAAACCTCGCTCATGCGGGGAGGATTGCCCGTCTATAATATTTTTCCTTATTATAGTGTACTTTATATGAATTGGAGTAAATACCCTAAATTTGGATCAAAGTTGGTAGCTTGGGGATTAGCTATGACATGATTGAGCATGTGACCGGATTCGTGGCATTCGTCACGCTGGAATTCTGGCAAACGATGCACAAATTGCACGGCCACAGCTGAGCCTCTAAAAAGAGTGCATAAAAGCTCTATTATGTATCTGTAATACCAAGAAATTATTATTTTTTCACTTTGATGAACTACCGTGTCAGGAAATATATATTAAATTTCGAGTATTTGCTAATGTTGCCGGTGACCGAATATAAAAGATAAGGATATTCAAAAAATCAACAAAAGATGGGGATACACAGATAAAATAAAATACAAACGAAGGGATCAAAAGAAGAAGACTACTGAGGAATCGAGGGGAACCTTCAGTGTTGGAATCCCGCAAGAGATAAGATAAGATGGAATTCCGAATCGGGGTTAAACGTTAAACTGCAAGAGTTTACTGGTTGAAAACCAAATTTTGTGAGAGAGAAAAAGATAATAGTTACTGGAACCTTCAGCCAATGCTCCGCCGTTCATGATAAACGCTTAAGAAAGCTCAAGAACCCATAACTCCAAGGATTACCAACTTACTTTCGGCGATTTTTGCAGAACCGTGCGGGTAGCGCTTTGAATCCCGAAAGCTCTCGGACTTTCCAGGGCAGCAGGGCTAGGGAAGGCACGGAACGACCAGAGGATCCTATCAGATAACGATAATATAGTTTGAAAAAACGCGTAAATATTTACCCAGTCTGAAAATCTCTTATGCGAGAAAACGCTTGCTTTAAGCTGCTAATTCACTCGCTTTCGACAAAAGTGGAGACATCCTCAAACCAAATGACATCCATGCCAGCGTTGTATTCCGAAACCTGGACCGGCGGCGGCGACGGTTCTTCTGGAAGCACCTCAAGACAAGTCAGGACGAGGGCGGCGACGGTCCAGGACATGACTGCGGGTGCTGGGAGTTTGAGCGATGCTGGGCAAGGGAGACACGCTGTTGGGTCCTGGGGTCTACGCGTCCATGGAGCGTTCGATGGCTGAAAGCTGTTCGAGTTTTGACTGTATCGGTATTTCCTAACGATTGCCTGGTCTCGAAGCTCATCAAAGAATGAATAGAAGAGGTAACGACGCTATATACCTGGCGCCTCCGCTTTCTTTCGAACGGGTACGTTATCTTTAACTTCGTCATCTCGAGGGCTGAAATCTTCGAGCTTGCTGCTGCTATGTGCTTAGACCGCGCATGTCCTTCGTTGTCGTGCTGATGGTAGATTGATAACGATTAGTGGTCCTGACAGTATGAATGAAGGGCGAAATTTACCCAGAGGGATTAGAGGCTGCGGTAATGGCGCCTTGAATCAAAGAACGCGGGCCCGTCTGGCGGCGGGGAAAAAGCAGAGCTGTTGATACCACAAAGATTCCATGAGTGAACGACAATTTAACATCCAAGAGCATGTGCATGCCTTCAGTGGGTCAGCCTAGCACCCAGACGGGAGAAAGTTGAGATGCCCTCAGTCTAGATGAAGCTGGGGGTTAAAGCGTTCTCGATGGAGTTTCACGAGTCATAGCTTCGCCTGTTCGAAATCACCCCACCGCCGTTTGATTGACCGCCGATATCATGCAACGAAATCGGCAGGGTGGCGGTGTGGAACAATTCTGGGGGTTTGAAAACGAAAACTCTATCTCGGATATAGTTAGACGTGGAAAAATAGAGATCAAGATGCTTCGTACCTCGCTGACAATGTGGTAGTTCAGTCATGCATGTCCTCGCTGTTGTACTGATATCAATAAGTATCAGTGGTCGTGGCAGCAATGACGGGAGAATAAACTTACAGAGGGACTGGTTTAGAGCCGCATTTTGGAGTGTTGAATCAATGGCGGTCGGTTGGTTCCAGCCGGTGAGGGCGAGTAATGAAAGGAACCAAACTGTTGATAATACATCAGAAAACGACAAAGCAAAGATCAAGAATGCGTACTTACCCAGGCAAATAACAGGCCAGTGGATCGCTATGAGCCTGGAGCCTTGATAAGCGTAGCTTGCTGTGCCTTGAGTTGCGCTGCATAGAGTCGCGCGGGTGTTCTGCAGCTGTTCAATATGCCTGCGAGGGTATGTCACCGTTGCCTGAATCGTTGTGGATATCATATCGGCGGCTGAGGTATAACGAAATATTAAATACTAGGTAAAATAAATCGTGCCTTTCCATTTTCGAGCTGTAAAACCCACACTGCCCACGTCGTTCACGGCCCCTTGACCGGTATTGCTGGTGTTTTCGCCGGGTTTCGTCCTGGTTGATCAATAACGATAAGTTTCGCAAGAGCAAACGAATACAACTCACGAAGAGGTCCCTATTCACGATATCGTAGGTCTTTGTGAATAGGCGGTGGTCTGCTAATGTCGCTGTTCGATGAGGCGGGAACCATTCAGGGGCAAAGATGAGTGCAGGCACGTTGTGCTGGAGGGGTGCGAGGTGACCGGTTGACCGGTGAAAAGCCAACGGCTGTGTTGAAGTGGGCGTCGGAAGCAATGCGCGAGGACGACGAAGCCCTCCTGAAGCCCTCCGGAACACCCAAAATAGAATCGGGACGAGTCGTCTCTCCATCATCGCGCAACTATCCATCCTTGAACATCCCCCGTTAACCTTGTCGTCTCTTCATGTCACTTCTAATGCGCACCTCATTCCATCCAGCTACTTCAGCTCTCGTTGACCCTCCATCAACATCTTCGTCCCTCAGTCTTGACTCTTCAGATTGTCAATCTCAAATCCAAGGGGTTCAACCACCCACGTGATTCAGGCACGCTTCTATATAAGGTAATTATGATGTCATTCGATCAACGTCCCTCGCACTACGTCCGAGTCAGTCAGCTTGGTGCTCCCGTCCGGATCCCTCGATGACTGACAAGCGTCACAAACCCAATTTTAGGGCGGTTGTTCAAACAATGCTGAAGGTAAGCATTTTATCTCACTTATGTTAATAAAAACTTACCCATTTCGATTCGCAGCCCATTTTTTTGAGGATATACCAACAACGACACACTCCCTGAATGGGGAATTCAGGCATCGTACCTCGGCTGCCTCCCGGCAGCCGGAGTTTTAATCGCCCTAACCGCCAACCTAAGAGCGCGCTACCGCGCGAAAAGACATATATACACTAACCCTAACACTAACCTTAACCCTAACCTTAACGCTAATCCTAACGCTAACTCCTAACGCTAACCTCTAACGCTAACCTGCATCCTAACCTAATGCTATAGCCCAACCCAAACCCTAACGGCACCTATTCGGCAGATACTTCGGAGTGTCAAAAATAGCCCAATGAACCTCCGGCATGCAATTTGATGGGAGATCAGCGACACATCGTCATGTGCCTGAGTGTGTTGGGTGTCGTTGTTGGTATACCCTGCATTTTTTTGCAGGGTATGACATTGTCAGATTTTGGGTCAGCGGTTTCCCGATTCGCATTTTTGTGTGTCCTTTAGAGTCCTATGTAGCATACAATTGAAATTCTATTATCATTAGTGCTCAAACGGGCCTCAGAGAGCAAAAATATGGGGATGTCCTTTTTTTTTTTTTCGAGCCTCCGGCGGCGGCGAGTGCATTCGTGAATTGGAGAGTGCGGCGAAAAGTGCGGCGATCGTGTGCGGCAGGTTTTGCCGCCGCACACATAACGTGACAACACAATAAATGTTTTGAATGATGTACTCATAACGATAGGGCCGACAAGCGGCACAGCCCGCTACCTTGCTGAGTACGAGGCCAGATGGAATATTGAATATAGTATAATATTTCACATGGTACAAGTACATGAAGTTAATGTGGCGTTTTTTTTGGAGGGGGGAGCGAAGGAAACGGTGAGTTTGAATGACGAACGGATATATACGGACGGAAACTACCGAAGTCACCTGACAAATGACGCGTTCAATTCAAAAGGTGCACAGCTTGAACCAGATGTAAATCGGGCTGCAAAGATCGATTTTTGGAACGCCTCTAAGACCCTCTACCTAAAGGTAGCGGGAACAATCTACGCATGAACCTCCTGCAGTCATCGTATTATTTTTCCATGTACGCGGCACACCTGGATGACAACAAAAATCAACCTAGCACATTTTACTTCCTGTATGGCTTAAAATACCCATCGACAGGTGACAGAAGTTGTATTTTGACAAGGGCCCGAAATTCTTGTGATACAATATAACTATACGACGACAGCGTCAACCGACTCGCTCGTCCTTTCAGCCACGCAACATTTTCCAAGTATTCGAGCTTTCTTATCAGTATTAGCAACCCCGGAATATTTTTGAATGGAGGAAAACATGGAGGAGAGAGGAAGGTGCATTTTAATCTCGCTCGCGTCAAAGTGGATGGTTTGACAGTGTCTCACTGCTTACCTACAGCGCATCGTTTCCTGCATCATGACGTTTCTTGAGTTCGTTATTTATGACATTGATTCGTACCAGTGCCTTCCAATGACTAGGTTACTTCCCATCGCCATGTTCACACTTCCACAATATTTTGTGAGCTCAAGTCAGAATGAGAACTATGGCAAACGAAGGAAGTGCTTACTGGGGGAGGTGCGTCTCTGTCGAAAGGCGGAGGACAAATACCTTCGCTCCCTCGCTCTTTTCTTGTACCACCAAACGAAAACACCAAGGGCGACAAGAATTACGGTAAAGAGGGTGAGCATAATAGGAAAATACTTTTCGTTTGGTTTGATCCACTCGCGTTGGCGTTAAAAGGGGCTACGACGATGGTTTGGGTTACTCCGTTGGTGACAATGATGGCGATAGTGGGCTCAATAAACGTGGTGAGAGTTGGCGTAATTACATGCAGAGATTGAGTTGGAGAGCTTGGCTGCGCTGAAAGTGAGAATACAGGCAAAGCCAGGGTTGAAGTCGATGGACCGTCCGTCAAAACATTCTTGGATTTCGGGACATAGCATCCATCTGATACAAAGTCTTGAGCCGTCGCAACGATACACTCCGAACCGAGGTAAGGCCAAAGGTCATTATCCTGTTGTGTCGTCAGACACTGTGTCTGAAAGCTCTCAGCCGACAGACGCACATAAAACAACCTTCCCCATCCCAGACTGAATGGTGTAATTGGCATCTCCCAAAAGGGCGTTATCGACTGCATTGTATGTAGTAAGCGATGGACAGGCCTTGCTTGATATGCAATGAAAGCTGTCATATAGTGCAGGGTTTGTTATGATAATGTTGGTAACATCACCTTGCTTGAAAAGTAAGGTCCCCCACGTTGTGAATGGCCCGTTCCGGACGAGATGACACAGGAACAAACAAGATTCGCATGGGAGAAGTCGTCTTTGAAAGTTGTTTCATTTTGTCCTTGTTAGTCTGAGAAGCCCATGTTGCAGTACCATTTTCTCAAAGTTCTTTCCCCTTGCTTTCCCCGGTCCATTCCTTCGATGTTCGTGTTGTTCCTACTATGGGTGTAATATCCAAATCCCATCTCAAAGAGGGACCAATACTTTGCAACTTTGATATGGTGCTCAACCAAGGCGCCGGTAACCACAAACATTAATGCAGCGTCACTAGTGGGCCTGGGATAAGTATACATATGTGATTCATCGTTTCAATCAATTCGTAGGAGCCTTTCCTCATGAGTCCCTGAGTGAACTAGTCATTAATCATCCCTTAACTCCAGATTGACATTTCTTTTGGTTTCTTGATCCATTCTTTTTAGCCTTATCATCTCCAACCTCCGGAAGGATGGTGAATGAAGAGTTCTTGTTGAGAATCCTGCACCCGTGTCATCTCGTACATCTTGTGGCCTTCACACCTGCGCATAGCAGAATTTCTTCAGTTTTCAACAGTCTGTCCTCGGCATGAACAAGGTATATCCTACTAGTATTTCCTGTGGAGCTGCAATGTTTTGCCAGGGCGGCCTTGTTCCATTGCTCCTGCGTGATAAGAATTATGTACACCTCTCCACAGTT
>Ga0307517_10004719_pt1 | contig 20849 bp, 31 predicted proteins | sample 23_EM_MG_FD_194515 | JGI IMG/M metagenome (GOLD analysis project Ga0307517, IMG submission 194515) | Populus trichocarpa ectomycorrhiza microbial communities from riparian zone in the Pacific Northwest, United States - 23_EM | ecosystem: Host-associated > Plants > Roots > Unclassified | place...
AACCGATGAGGGGAATGTTTTTACGAAGGAACTAAAAAATTCCCGACCCACCTCGTTGGGAGAACTTCTTCGTGATCGGCGGGATACATTGCAGTATTGGACTTTTTTGCTTGTGGCCATTTACGGGAGTATAGGAATCATCCTCAGTTTGGTGCAAGTAATTTTCGGAGCTCTTCAATTGGCACAGGGATGACTCGCGAGATAAAGACTTTTCCTCGTAGTGCCGCGTAGAAAGGCTTGCACTGTGGTTAGTAAACGGGGTTATATTGACTCACCAGGAGTTCATGCCAACTACATAGTTAAATTGACTTGGGGCAAAAGCGGTCATATTTGCCAACATTATAAATAGTTACATTAATATTGTTGATTACGAGCAGAGCGGCGACCAGGCTGTTTCTTGTACTTGAGCACAATTTTTTCATGTTTGCTTATAGTTATACAATTATTTAAACTTGAGCCCTTGGGGCCCGGCGAGTTAATAGGGTGGTTCCAAGGTGGTTCATGCCTCGACATCCCAATGGAAGACATGAAGGTCTCCCCCGAAGTTGCTCCTTCTCAGTTCTGACACCCTTCTCGTAGTCTTCTTCCAACACCCAACTTGTCGAACCACTAAACCTGGTCAAGGCTCCATCCTCTCCTTTGCATGATCACTCTAAGGCTTCTTCTTCTATCTGGATGCTTGTCTTCTTTTGTTATACACGATCTAGGATGTGCCTTTTTGAGTTTATTTTTCTTTTCTCTTCTCTTGCCCGGCCTTGGTCTCTCCCTCCTTGATTTGTCTCGAATTATCCCTCTTTCTGTTCCGCCTATCCCACTGTCTCATTCCCCTGGTTGCTTGGTTTATATTGATTTAAAACCAGTTTATGGTTCTCGACGCTCAAATATCTTTGCAGTCCTTTGAGGTGAAACTGGTCATTAGGACCTTTACGACTCACATAATATGACAATGCAACAAACCTTGCAAGCGAGGTAATATTGTGCATAAACTCTATGAAATATTGATGCGGTATAATGTACATTGTATTCCTCTACTCGGCATCTAAACGGTCTGCACATGCTTCTTCAAGCAGCTCATAACGAGGCTCTCTGAGAATGCTGGAAAAACATCCTCCCCGCGCTGTCCAACCAGACGACGAACCTGTGCTGGGTAGTCGGTGATAATGCCATCAACACCCCAGTCGAGCAGCTGTTCTGCGATATTCAGGCGGTTGACCTGTTTTGCATTCAACGATATGGACAACGCGAGCATGGTTCTTGGTAACTCACAGTCCATGGCTTGACGGCGACCCCCAACTTGTGGGCTTGTTCAATCATTTCCTTGGTCGCAAAGGGTGTGTACCCGGGGAGGGCTGGATCAGTACCAGCCGCGGCGGCCGCTGGTGACAGAATGCCAGCCTTGATGAAACGAGCTGCATATGCAAGTTGTTCCCCAATAGTGTTACCTGGGAAGTCTTCGGGCCGAAGGCCAGCGAGCCACTTCGAGGTTGTATTATTGGGACCGAACATGGTTATTCTAAGTAATCGGACGGTCAGAATCTTGTATTCGAACCCCAAGAGAAGCACTCCCTGATCAACCAATGCAGAGGTAGTAATTCTTGGTTCGAGCGCCTGAAGGCGTGGTTAGTATAAGTTAAGCGTAACCAGCGATTTGTGACAGATTACTTTCATCCCAAGTAAGGTCCTCCAGTCGAAACTTTGGTACTATGGGTGCAAGTTAGAATTGTCCATTTCTCGAAATTAACGGAGGTTTACTGTTATTCTCGACAGTTTATAGCCGCTCTCTGCGAATTCCTTATGCTGCAAGGTAACGAAGTCATCGACGCTTCGAGTCGAATTAACCTCCTCGGGGTTAATTTTAGACTCAATATTCCACTCGATGGCACGCTTGGAGTCGACGCATTGAGCAAACTTGAACAGCTCGCCCAGGGTCGATATCTTCACGCCGGGGTATTTCAGTTGCTGGGCTAAAACGATGCCAACCAATTTTGACCATGCCCTAAAAAAGAATTGGTCTTTTACTACTCACGGAAACCCGGCAGACGTTTTGACCCACAATCCAAAGTCTTGATCTGGGCTAAGGTGAGATTTACCACATGTTTTCCAACGTAAGGGAAATCTGGATCATTTGCGAACTAACCAAGAACAATTTAGATGGTTAAGTGGCCCTACAAAATAAGGAGGCCGTACTGCAGGTTTTGTGTCGCTACATTTGTCGGCAAAGATCTCTTCGTCATGCCAGACTATGACGGCCCCATCCTGTACGTTAATGGTGATTTAGAAATGGTTAGTAATCAACTCCAGTAACCAAGGACTGAAACCAGCACTTACCTTCGTGATTCCGTTATCGAGCTCCAGAGTGGTGACACCATCGATCAAGGCCCTTGCGGTTTCAACGTAGATTAGTTTGAATTAATTGGAGAGATACATCTCTGAAGCATACAACGCGAATCCTGGAAGGGTGCTCTCGACCATCTCGCCCCGACTGCCCCGGTGTCCCTATATTCTCGACTTGGAGCGCGCTCGATCTGAATTGGCGGGGTATCCCGTACCTGAACATCGAAATACTTGGGTTTGGGGGGTATCTCTGGAGCGGCAACGGTCAAAGCTGGGGTAACTGCGAACAGGACAAATGCCCCTCTCGGGATGGAGTAGAATCGCGTCACGAAAAATAAGATCAAAGTGAAGATGACGAGAGTGAGGACAGGCGTCGGAGAACGCCCCGCATGAGTGGCCTTGGGACGATGGACTTGTCTAGTAGCGTAAATTTTGCGAGCCATTTATTTTGGTGCAGAAATCCTCTTGGAAGACGGATACAACGAAGGGAGCAAATTTCCCAACATGCCATTCGTAATGCTACCTTGCGCTCGAACGAACGTTCAACGGAATCAAACCGACTGGGACGCAGCCATGAATAACCCAGTTGTCAATGGCTGAGGGAAGCAACGTTCCATGGCAGCTTCCGGGCCTGTGGGATTTTGGTGGCATATCGAAGCGAACGGACGAGAAAAAGATAAAGCACTAGCTGGCTATCTGGAGATACTCTGCACAGATTGATTCTTTGTGCGGGCCTGCGGGATGATCCTATAAGTATTATTGGGATTCGATCAAAGAGTAACGAACGTGCACCATCAAAATATGACTGACGAAATCACATAAATTTGGTTATCCCAGAATGAGTTGAACGGACTCTTATAGTATATATGATATCTGGTAGGATGTCTACACTTGCCCATGAATGAACTCGTAGACCCTGGTTCGCACTCCTCCCATGTAAATCAACACAACCGATGATTGGAATTCTCGTATCAGAGGTTCCAGTCAGGGAGTGCATGTGTGTGTGCGATATAGTGGCCACGGCAAATATCACACTGATATCTGGAATCAGAGCCCAGGGGGGCAACGGAAGCCGCGCGTCGGGTAGTGGGCCATCATGCAGAGTTCAGCGCGACTACTTGGATGGTGAGTTTTCCTTTGCTGGTTCGGTCGTATTTTGGGAGTCATTGGTAGTCCTCGCTAATTTGTTATCGACATTTGCAAGCCCAAGATTTTTCCACTCATCCTTTTCCATGAGGCCTCTAGAGGTGCGCGCATCTTCTCAGCAAACATTCTCCGGGTTCACAAGTCTAAGCTCACTTATTCATACGACAATCAAGATAATCTCTGCTCAAGTCTCTGCAGGGTGTCGAGGTGCTGCCGTTCTCCTTCAGACAAGCCATGTATAACTGCATTTTATCACGACATTCGCCTGGGGTGCTATCAGGGGCATGGTCACTAGGTATGACTTGGAAAAACTGACCATAGTGGTCCAGAGGAAAGGATCCACGATCCGGCGCGGTGACTTTGAATCCTACATTGATTGAAGGGGGCCGTCCGAATGACATTGTATGTAGTTCAGGTCAAGTTAGATCGTGGGAACGTGCTTCCGTCCCTGTTGACCTCACCTTCTTTTTCTCTCCTCTGCGATACTCATCCAAACTGTGGGTTGCAACTTTCGAATGGAATTCCATATCCACACTGTGAAGATCTGAATGGACCAAAACAAAACAGGAATGCGCGCTGACGATGATACTCTGACTACGGTTTCTTACTCCTTGCTCGAGCCTTTCCTTTGTTCTTCTTCCCGGGTACTTTCTCTTCTTCGTCAGATGAGATATCCGACTCCAATCCCTCGCTCGCCTCGTGTTCCACCGCCGCTGGAGCCACAGTTGCTGAGGCTTGTCCACGGGCTGCTGCATATCGACTACCTTTGAGCATGACAATCTCCTTGAGCCAACCATTCTCCCTTCTGAGATCAGCTGCCTCGCGCTCTAGCTCTTCCGCCCGCCCTGACAAATTGGACACCGACCTCTCAAGGGTGATTGTCTTGTTCTTCTTCTTGATTCGGAACCGCGCTGGATATACTTAGTTAAGTGTCAATGCCAATGTCAAATTATGACGGGGCTTTCACCAGATGCTGCCGTGTTCCGACGCCGTTTCTCATCTGTTATGTCATCACGTTCAGCCTCCGTTTGCTCGACCTCAGGTGAACTCGCGGTGTGCGAGCTAGCAGCAGGCTGTGTTTGCTGTCCCCATCTGCTTGTTGTGACCGGGGCAGTGGGAGGAAAGGGTGTGTCTAGGAAAGGTTGTGCGCTTGTTCTGGAGCTGGCAGGATTTGAAGGGTAATGGCTGGGGCCAGCCTGTGGTTGGTGTGGTGGGAGTAAATGCCAGGGAAAATCAAGAGCGGAATGAGGAGGAAGTTGAGTACTCGGCATCGACCTATTGGGGAGGAAGTTGCCATAAAATCCAGGTGGAGGATCCAGAGATGGATAGGAATCATGTATCATCATGTTTGGATAAGCCTCATCGACGTTCTCTGCAGCAGCAGCAGCGGCGAACTGTGCTAGCAGCGCAGTGTCCTGAGCGTCTGACGGTATTGAGATTGCGGATGCGGGGACGCGAAAGGTGGAGGCATTATACTCACTTGTCCCGCCTCCACCGATAGGTGGGGGTCCAATAGGTGGGGGTCCGGTTCTGTTATTCCCACTAGAAAAAGACCGTGATCCATGTCTATTTCGAGAATTCGGAGGTGGTTCGCGATCCATGTCGATTGCAAAGACTAAACGTTCCCAATTTTAAATTCTTGAGTCCCAGAATACAGTGGGGAGGTAAGCAACGTAGCGCCGTCTGATGCCTCGCTTTTGAAACTGAGCACACCAGGGTGGCGACGAGTTAATAATGGTTGATGCACGCAGTTAGGAATTTCGCCATCGCGTAAGAGCTTCGATTCGCCATCGGTACACAAGATTGCGACAATTCGAACGGGGAACACGCAAACTGACCCACATGAGTCATGACCCTTTGATGCTTTGTCCTGAATAGCTGCCACTGTACTTCCATATATTCTAAGAGATTCTAAGTGCCGAATTGCCTTGGCCATCTATAGACTATCACGCCTAAAAGGCAAATTCTTGGCCGCGATTTCACCAATACTGGGAAATCCGGCCCGAGTTACGACACCATCATAAGCGCCGTAATAACGGCTCGGCTCTGTTGTCGCCCGCTGTAACTCCTCAACAACCTTATTACGTCGACCAGGCGGTATGTGCATAGCGCCGGGGGGGTCGAGGTTGAAGCAAATGAGTGGGCTCGGCCCGGACTGTTCAGTCGCCATCACGTGACCTGAGACGCGTTCTTTGATCAGTCTTGATCGCGAACTTTTTCATTGTTCAACTTGTCTTTACCAATGACTAGCAAACCCAGTGCCACCAGGGCGTCCTCTCGTACGAAGACCGCTTCTTCGATTCCAGCTGCAACACGGGTTACAAGAGCCCGCACAGCAACAGCCAAAAGTGCCATACCCTCAACCACTGAGGTCCCGCCAGCTCCTGCCGTGAAGAAGGGGGTCGCGAGGAAGCCTCCCATTAATAAAGTCGACTCTGCAGAAGCTCCAATACCTCCAACTATCAAGACAAAGGCGAAAGCTGCTCCCATTCGAAGGACAGGAAAGCAAACAAATGCTTCCACAGACTCAGAGAGAGAACCGATCATGGTACGTCTGGCTTTGAAACTATCTACCATCCCAAGATTAATTCTCAGTTTAAAGGCTTATCTTCGAATTCGGCCTCGTCTTGGGGATGAAGAGCCGACATCCTCCCCCTACCTGACTCCACTGTCCGATACAACTGTGAATATGACGGATCCTCAAGATCCCCAGAATGGTCGCGCAAAGTATCGTTTCTCAGCAGTGCCACCATCATCGATCTATACTTTCTCCCATGTTTTTCCTCCCACCACCACACAATATGATTTCTTCACCAAGACAACACTACCTTTGGTTCAGGATGTGTTGACAGGTCAAAATGGCCTGCTCTTCACCTATGGTGTCACCAATTCTGGAAAAACATATACAGTCCAGGGAGGAACCCAGGAAGGAGCTGCTGGAATACTGCCAAGGTCTTTAGACGTTTTTTTCAACAGTATCGAAGGTTTACATGGCGATGGAAGGGTCAGTGTCATCTTTTCCCGCACTTTGCTCGCGGAAAGCTCATCGTTGGTTCCAGTATCGACCAGTTCGTCTGCATGGCATTGAACTCGCAGATGATATGGATTCAAAGGCACCCCCTACGATGCCCGAGCCTGCTCTTGCCGGTGTTCTTGGATCTTTTGACAGCATCGCTGACCCCGAATTCGACATCGATCCGACAGTAGTCACAGTCGATCGCAACTATGAATACTCTATCTGGATTTCATATGCCGAGGTTTATAACGAAAGGGTTTATGATCTCTTGGCCTCGGTCAAGGACGAGTCTGACGTTGCAGAAGGAGCGAATCAGCGCGCAGCTGGTACAAAGGGAATGCTGCTGACCAGACAAGCTTTGCCCTTGAGGCCATCACCAGCTGCCGACAACCCGGACTCCGACTCGCATGGCAAATATATCGCAGGTCTACGGCAGTTCCGCGTGCATAGCGCTTCCCAGGCCAAGGCAATCATTAAGCTGGGTCAACTTCACCGGCGCGTTTTTGGCACTCTAGCAAATCGCGAAAGCAGTAGAAGCCATGGAATGGTGATAATCAAGGTCGTCAGGGGACACAGAGGCGAAAGAAATGTAAGTCAACTTTCTGAATTGCGTTTTCTTATATGGAAATGAATGGCTTCACGATTCATAGGACCCAACATCACTACAAATTTCTAGGTTGACCCTCGTCGATCTCGCGGGCTCTGAACGAACCAAACATACCCACACCACAGGAGATCGTTTGAAGGAGGCAGGAAATATCAACAAGTCACTTATGGTCCTGGGCCAATGCATGGAAGTTATGCGTTCAAATCAGCGGAAACTTGCAGCCAGTCTATCTCAGGAAACTTCTGGAAAGGATGGCAGAGTCGATACGCGAGATGTTAAAAGGAACTTCGCCGTAGTGCCTTTCCGACACAGCAAACTCACGGAGGCTTTGATGGACTATTTTGTCAGCGATGGGAGGACTGTCAGTTTGGTTTTCTCCATGTAAATGATCTTTCTGAGTACGAGATGGTCACAGGTCATGATCGTCAACGTCAATCCATACGATACAGGCTACGATGAGAACTCACACGTCATGAAATTCGCCGCTCTTACGCGAGAGGTTTATGTTACACCAGCTCCTGCGCCACTCCAACGAGTGCCTGTCGTCGGTCCTGGTAATCACCAAGGGAAGAAAATCAAACAGCTTGGTCCGTTGACATTGAAGGACCCGGATATTATTCCTCGACCGTATACCAGGAAGGTGAATTTCTCGATGGGTGGCTATGATTCTGGCAAGAAGCCAGTCGAGGCCATCCTCGAAGTTCGTGAAGGTAGATCCTGTCTGATTAATCCTGAGGCAAAGCACCTTCATTTATGTTTTTGGCAGAGGATGAACCAACAGTAGAACCAGGGAAAGACGACGACGACGACGACGACGATCCCATCAACCCCTTGGTCGACGCTCTCTTTGATGAAGTTGAGAACTTACGCCTCCAGGTCAGTGTAATTATTTGTATGCAACAATTTACTTTTCTCATTTATCGACAGCTCTTCGAGTCCGAGATGAGATGTGCCCTTATTGAAGCTGAAACCAGGGAAGAAGTTATGCGAGAAATGGAGGAGCGCATGAGAGTCATGGAAGCAATGTATTCTCGCCGGCTCATGAATGAGGTATTTCTTAGAAATTCAAGCACAAATATAGGAGCTGATCGCGACTAGTTCGAAGCAAATGAGTTGAAGACTGACGCCAAGATCGACATGCTGCATCAATCTGGTCTTTTTGGCAGCCCAAACAAGGCAAATCAACGAATAATTATGGATGATGATATTTCTGAAGAGGAGGTCGACACGGAAATGAGCCTGGTAATCGATTCAACACTCTATCTACCCAATCCCCTTCTAAAATTTTTGCAGGTTCGATACGGCGAAGATGAGAACTCCGATGCGGGAGACGATGCTCGCTCCATATCACTGTCCCCTCTGGCAAAAAAAGGCAAAGCTAAGGCATTGGCATTCAAACCTCCAAGGAAATCCAGTGTTGTCCCACAACCTATCATCGAGAAGCGCCCATTCATCCCAGATCCACCTATGCTTCCATCTGATACGGAGGATGCCGAGCTTACCGAAACAGAAATTGACGATGAAATAAGTAGCGTAGCCCCGTCAGGTGCAACGACAAGCGAATTGGAATACGGGGATGAGGATGAAGATGAAGATGAGGAATATACGGAAGAAGAAGACGAAGAATACGAAGAAGAGGAAGAGATCTGGGAACCACCTACACCCAAGCCGAAGAAACAAGTTATATTATCACCCAGTCCCAGTCCATCCCCACAACCAAAAAGGCGACAGGCAACGACTAGTCAAAATTCCACAAAGAACCTCCGAATATCCAAGCTGGCTCAAGATATGGACGAGCTGAATATCAACGGGATTACGGCAGACGACTCCGTTGTCATTCTATCCAAGAGTGAAAGGAATGACGACGAGGATGTTTCCGATAGTTCTTTCAATCTCCCAGTCACCAAGAAGAAGATGCGGTAAGCTCTGAACGCTGCATATTATTCCCTGAATCAGCAATGAACTCTTTGCGCCGTCAGAAAAATTGGCAACAAGCCCATTATCACTGAAGAAGACATCACCAAAGCTACTTATGCTGTGGACAGAAAGGTGGCCAAGGTTCAAGGCGCAGGGCCCATTAGACGTCTCGGCAAGTAGAATATTACAGTGTGATACCGATCCCATACTGCAGCATGTTACTGTAATACCTAATATGTGTAATATGTGTCTTTTAGGGGAGACCATGTAATTGTACCTCCTTTTTTAAGAGTGTCATCGCCAAGGACACGCGACCAAGGACAAATAACGCGTCAACAACCTGTCAACAACTGTCATCTATTCGCGCGGCTCCGAAATTTTCAGTATTTAACGCTAACCATTTGACTAGTCACAGGCAAATTTGCCTTACCATGCCCAAAATCACCGCGGACAGTGAACCAGCCGAAGAAATGCTCGGGAATGTTGTCGCCACAACTTCACAAATACTAGTCTCTCGAAGTACTACACGACTTGCGTCTGGCGGCACCTTGACTGATATGTGGACAAAAAAGTCCTCAACAACGACGAAGACAAAAGTCACTAAGTTAGTGCTCTCGATGGATATTGTAGATTCAACCTAACATGTAATCATTTCTTTCAGAGAGGTCAAAACGTCAGAGACCGTTGTAGTCCCCGCTTCCTCGTCGTCTTCACAAACGCAGTTAAGAGCTATCACGGAGGCTATATTAGAGTCTTTGGAAGATGATTCCATGGAGGAATCGTGGCGAAAAGAGCTTCAACCTGAATTTAGGAAGCCATATTTCACCTCGGTAGGTTGCTCTACAAACGTGAAGCTGACCTACAATCTAACATTGGCCATCAGCTTAAGAAGTTTTTGTTGGCAGAAATGACAAGTCATACCGTATATCCTGCAGGTGGGTTGCCTTTTTTTAAATACCGGACATCCAAATTTCTAACATCGAATATTAAGTCAACAACATTTACTCTTGGTCAAGGTTCACCCCTCTAGATGAAGTCAAGGTCGTAATCCTCGGACAGGTAAATTTGACATTGCATGGTTCAAAGAATTCTTTTCATGTACTTATGCTCTCGTTCAGGATCCATATCATGATGTGGGTCAAGCTCACGGTGGGTCTCTGAATGGTCTCCCTTAAAGGACCATTTTGACAATAATATAGGGCTATCATTTTCCGTCCTCGCGCCCACAAGGCCACCGGCATCCCTAAAGAATATTTACAAGCAGCTGGAAACTGATTTTCCAGGTTTCAAAGCCTCAAACTCCAATGGGTATGCCTGTTTCTCTAATTACAAAGCTAGAGGTTCAAATCGTTACGCGCGCAGCGATCTTTCTCCTGTCGCCAAGCAGGGTGTTTTGTGGCTCAATACAAGTTTGACTGTGCAAGCGCACAAAGCCGGTTCTCATGCTCGGAAAGGATGGGAAACATTCACAACCCAAGTAATTCGAGCCGTTTTACAGCGGAAAAGAGAAGATGGGAAGGTCGGCGTGGTCTTTATGGCTTGGGGGCTCCCTGCCCAGAAAACCTTTTCTAGTGTTGGTATAGACGAGGTAACTGTCAGCCTCAAAATATCTAACACTATTTGACCATTTATTTCTTACAGAAAAAGCATTTACTTCTCAAGTACTTACTTTGTATCCACCTGCCTTTCGATGATCATACTAATTTTATTTATCTTCAGGTCAGCACACCCTTCACCCCTCTCTGCTCATAGAGGTTTCTTGGGCAATGGCCATTTCAAGAAGGCGAACGAATGGTTATCCATGAAATATGGGAAAGATGCAGAGATCAACTGGACTGTTCTGGCAGCGAAGTGATTCAGTGAAGGGTCTCTTATAATGCTCTCCGGATCTGATACCTGGCGTCACAAGGCGCAACATTTAATTTGTATATAGGACTTTTGAATTGACATTGCACTCTCTGTGGTAGCCTACCTACCATCTATTACGCTATATTTCCGTATTTAATTGGATTCCAAATTGCGCTTAACCTCAATTGTCCATTAGGACACCCGCTCAAAGACCACCACTCTAGGTTTCCCTCTTCTTTAGACGCCAGAAGGTCAGTCAAAGCCACGGAAATATGACCAGCTGCCCATTTATCGTCGTCACGATCTATGATTTTTATCACCATGGTTGTCGAATCTTTGTCAAAACACAAGAAGTCGAAGCTGGAATTCCACACCAGGAGGGAGTCGGTGAATTCAGCTGGTGGTGTTTTGTGAATCGGAGGTCCAGTCCAGCCTATGCTGACTGTACCAACAAGTTTCCGAGGGTAGATATCTTCCCGTTTAATGTTCTTTGCTTGGTGAATAAGTAAGTTGACGACACCTGTGTCTGAAAGGCAAAAGGCGTGATCAAATGAATCTTGAGAAGAAAGATGGTGTCCTACTGGTCGATCCGAGTTCTTTTCTCAAATCCGAATGAAGAATGGGATAGTAGAATACGTCAAATAACAATGTTCCATTCATTTCGGTGGTATTCTTGAGGATGGACCTTTCTTCACCAGTCCTGATAGGCTCGCTGGCAAGGACAGAAAGAGGAAAGGTGGCACGACCAATTACGCCATGCCCCAACCCTCTGTGGTAATTTGCCACCACGAATTCCAGGTTTTCTTCCAAGGAATAGATCAGAACAAAGAGAGATTCTGAAAACCAGTTTGGGGAGCGGCTGTTAAATTCGTCTCTCAGCTTAGTGGGATCTAATAGTCTCTGAGAACACTTACGTCTTCTCTTCGGGAATATTTGTACGCGCCACAGTGCTGCCCTGGAGTTGGATATCGACATAGGGACGAGGCATGCGAATTTTCTTGTGGACTGTCGCAGATTGCACCACCACACGAGCCATACCAATTACAGTGGCAGGCGCAACACTGGATGACAGAGGGTCGTATACATTGGATCCTGAACTTCCCCCCAAATATTTGGACAGTGTGTTACAACAATACTTCATCATGATTGTTGAATTTCCTACAGGAATGAATCAGACAGGTTCCCTGGCCAAATCGAGATATCACGCACTAAAAATCCTCCTTTTGAAATGGTAGACACTTTCCAGAAGCGAGCGACCTCTGGTCAACCTCTGGTTAATAGTCGAAGTAGAAAAGGCGTAAATTCCAAATCCATGCATTTTTCAAGCAGCAGAGTCGGGGCATGCAGTATACTATGCTGTGACACGCTTGATTCGTGAGGCAATCCATGACTTCTGACAATCCCGCGGTTTGTATAAGGCAAAGGGTGCTGCAGTCGTGGAGATCATGCTGGTTATGCGTCCGAGTCGAGCTGGTAGCAAATGCAACGCAGTGATCGGGTATTGGGTTGATCCGTTGCTTCATAAAGGAAGACAACTCAAGATACTCTTTTTCTTGAATAAAAATGATCCCTACACCAGATACATCGCATCTCACCGCTAGAGATTATGAGCAAGTTTATGAGCCTGCAGGTGAGTCGTTGTCCTACCCAGCAGAAACCAAGAGGAACCCTGATAAATCATCCACCCTTGACAGAAGATACCTTCCTTCTCCTGGACGCTTTGGAGGCGGATGCAGAGAGGCTGAAGGAGCTGAATCCCACCATATGCCTCGAAGTGGGGTAGGAGTCCGCTTTCCTTTGTGCGTCTGCAGATATCTGATTGTAGGTGAAGGTCAGGATCAGGTTGCGTCACAAGTTTTATTGCAGGAATTCTGGGTCCATCCGTACGTGCGTTTTTCTTTTTCTTTCTCTATAACGACCTGATCATAATATCTTTTTTTTTTGGTAATAGTTTACCTTTGCACGGATATCAACCCCCACGCTTGCCGATGTACCTATTTAACTGGCGTTCAAAATAAAGTCAGGTTTTTTCATCCCCTTTTCAAACGTTACCCCAACAGGCTTGAATCCAGGTTAACATCCATGTCATCAATGGTTCCCTGGCTACCCCACTTCAGAGCCGCTTATCCCACAAGATAGATATCGTTATCTTCAACCCCCCATATGTGCCAACAACGGAGGACGTGGCAAATGTCGCGCAATCATCGCGGGATATAGAGGGCTCATGGGCTGGAGGGTCAGATGGAATGCAAGTAACAAATATGCTCCTGGATTCGGTGGAGGTACTTACTTCTCTCATCGTGTCTCCACAGTCAAGCTCAGAACACTTCTTTTTCAGAACCTGCTATCGCCTAAGGGCCATTTTTACCTCGTTGTATTAAAGCAAAACAATATTTCTCGAATATTACAACACATGGTTGAAGTGTATCATCTAAAAGGCGAGGTAAGTGAACAATTTACTCCCATGTGTCACCTAATTCCTTGACAGATCGTACTGCAACGCCGTGCTGGTCGAGAGCATTTGTTCATCGTTCGATTTACCAGGCAATCAATAGCAGAATAACTCAAAAGTGTATTCTTGTAATGAAAACAACATGCAATGCAATTTCGAGGCGGAGATGACAAGGAGAAATTACCAAAAATACTGTACAGAAAGTCCAAAGGCATAGGGTTAACTACTAGATAATTTTGAAAGTGAAAGAGAGATCAAATCAATTTGAATCGTCGATGCTGTCATTTGGACGGCGGCCGCGAAGACTGAACCGAGAGGGGGTCTTTATGGACGTGGACCTACGCTCGGAACGGATTGAAGCCCCACCACTCGTAACGTTCGGGTGAGCTCCTGCATCGAATTCCAGGCGCAGTCGCAGGATGCCTCCGTGTCGAAGTTCGACAAAGACTTCGGCGGACGAAACGCCCTCTGGTTTGATATGACGCCAGATCTGTTATCGAGTTCATAAATAAAACGATCGTGTCAAGGGAACCAAAAAAAAAAAGACTCACATCTACATCGCCCTCGCCAATCTCCTTGTCCTTTCCGATGGTTTTGTGATCATGAATCCACACATGGAGCTTGGGTGTCAGCGGAGACGCAGCAAACAAGAATGATTCATCCCTGTGAAAGAGGAAGATTAGATGTAATAAACCGTATTCAAGAAAAAAGACACTTGCCATTCCGGAGCACTCGTCTTTCCTGTATGCTTTGTCTTGAATTCTTTGTCTCCAAGGCGCAGGGTGGCATATGGTTTGGCGTCTTGAGGAGAGAGATCTTTAGCACCAAGAACAGTGACGCGTAATGTTCCCGGTTCATGAGTCGCTTGGTCGTCCGAGCTCGGGAAACTAGTAGTCCCCTTCGTGCTATCCGACGCATCTATAGGGTGAGAAGCTTGCCCGGCAGGAAGGTCAAGAGGAACGCCATCATCTGAGTCCTTATCTCCGCCACGCTTGAAGACACCGGCAATACCAGCAACCCCACCAGCAACCCCATGGAAAACGCCCTTTCCTGCATTGACCGGCAGACCGCCAAGTTGGGTCATCGCTCGTCCAGCAGTTGTGAACGTGGACGTGTTCTTCCTCGACTTGGCAATAATCGAGGGCTGGAATACAAAGCGCATACGAATTCGACCCTTTTCACCATGTTTAGGGCTGACGAGGTTAACGGAAACTTCTCGCGCCTCGAAGGGCTCCAGGGAGGAAAGGTCGATTTTACCAATGCCCAAACTCTTCGCTTGTTCAATCTGATTCCAATCAAATAATTCCACAGTGAAGTCTGCACCAACTCGAGAAGGCTGTATAGGCATTTGGTCAATTTCAAATCGAATAGGGTACAGTTCAGGTTTACTTACCACTGAGGTTTCGAAGGCCTCATTCCACTCTGGATTAACGGTTTTCTTCTTTGTTTGGGATTTGAAGATCTTTTGACCATTCAGATTGAATACAGCATAAGGGTCTGATTTGCCTCCTCTGTCAGCAGCAACGATATCATGTCCGTCAATCAGCTCGACGCGAAGAATGCCTTGGTCTGGAGGAAAATCGATGAGATCAAAGGCGCTCCTCTGGCAAAATTGAAACTTACTGTTGACACTTTCTCTGGGTTCCAGCCTTACGGGCACAGGGATATAACGCGCCTCAACTGTAACGGTCGACAAGTTCCTGCCATCCTCAGTTTTCAGACTATACGCTTGTGGTCCATTCTATGACGGATAAAGCTTAGTTTGCAGATCTCGCGAAACAGAAGTAAAAGACCCCACCAAAGTAGCTTGCAAGAACGCCTTGGCATCTCCTTGCCACTCCGCGATGACATCGTCGTTCTCGCCTTCCTGTGCTTCGTTCAAACGAAGCCACACGCGACCGAAATCAACTTCCTTCATGAAACCCTCGCCGACGTAACCCCACTGTGCGTTGGTGCTGCGAGCCTTCACAGTGCTGAAGCACGGCCAATATCCATCATCCACCAAGACCTCAACACGGGCCTTCCTCGCCAGGTTTCCAGAGATAACATGGAAAACAATGATGCCAGATTCTGTGACAATAGTTAGTGAGTAACAGCCAAGACGTGAACTCGAAAAGAACTCGCGTTGGGCCAGGAGTTCTTCATGGGTCATCACTACGCCCTTGACACTTGGAGCTTTCTTTGAATCTCCGTCCTTGCTAGGTACGCTGGGTTGTGTGCCATTACTTGCCGATCCATTGGTACCATTGGTCTTGGTCGATTTAACACTCGTGTCATCGGCTGCCTTCGAAGCGTTCGTCGCGTTCGTCGTAGGTTTCTTCTCCGACTGAATCGTTACACCAGCAGGCACATCATCCTCATCGGAAGTGTCGCCATCAGAGCCAACGAATCCACCATCTTCATCAGAATGTTGCGGGCCATTGAGCCGCGTAACCTCTGTATTTTGGCTCTCGAACTTGTCCCATCTGATGTTGAGAGATGGAATAAACTCGGCAGTGTAGTGAAGGGTCCCTTTGTGGGCGTTCCCACTGTCGAGGCGTATAGGACCGGCAACAACTTTGACGCCTTTAGACAAGTACGGATATTTTTCGTCCTCTGCAGATTCTTCTGCAAGGTCGGACAATTCAAGTTCGACGGAGCCAAGAGGACGATCCTAAAGCCAATATCAATACCTGAACCGCGTTGCAGACAGAATCAACCCACTTTCGTTAGATGTTGATAGTCCATGCACTCAAGCAGGAGGGTCTATGAGGGAACGTCAGGATACCATATCTTCTCGTGTCATGAAAATTAACACAAACTTCTTTCAGACTATGCACTAATCAAGCATGGTCATGATTAAACCAAGTAGCTGGGTATGGAAGACAGATGGCTTACCAGGAACGTAAATGATTTGGTCCCAAACTGGGTTCAAATCTAATACGAAGATAAGCAAAAACAGTGGAATGCATCACGCATGAGTTACACACCATTGTTGATGACTTCAGTTCTACCCTTTGTGACGTTCTGCACTTGAACCCGAACATAGGGATCGCTCTAGACAAATCGTCAGATCGAAACCCACCCAAAAGCGTCATTCTTACCTTGCCACCCAGAGTTCCTTCCACATTCCTGTTAAATAAAAATATAAAATATAAAAAGGTCAGAAACTCATTCTACAAACAACCAAAACAAAATTTAAAAAAAAAACTTACTTGACATCAACCGCCTTATCAATCAAAAGCTTCACAACACCAATCGGGGGCGCATATTGTTCCGAGCCATGCAACGAGCCCGCCATGCTCAACGGCTTCCACTCCGCCGACAACCTCACCTTGCCCGTCTTGCACGCGCTGAGCGGGAACCAATCGCGGCCCGCCTGACCCTTCGCATCCAGCAAATCCGTAAGCTTGATCGTCATATAGCCGATGACAGGGTCCTTGAGGAAGTCGCGGTCGTCAACAGCCTTGATCGTGACAGTGGCCGACGCTTTGTCTGTGCAAAGGAACTCATAAGGCGCTTCCCAAACTGGACTCGTGGTGTGCTTAAAGCAGCGAGTGGAGAAGGAAGAGGAACTGGAGCCATTGATATAGACCCGGGCAAGTGGGTTGAGGTCGCCGGAGAGTGACTTGCTCTGGTCGAGTTCCTTGGCTTGATGGATGGTAAGACGCACGATTCCGACGGCTGAAAAAAAGAAGTACGGCGATGAGCATTGTACCGAGCAGGCAGGAAGGTCGCACAAAAGAACGTACTAGAGTCAAGAATGTCCTCGTTGCCCTCTTCAGGCTCGAGGACCGGGTAATAATTAACATCAAACCGCAATTCGCCACGGTCCTTGCCGTCCTTCAAGAGGGGTGCAACGATGCCTTCCTGAGTCGAATCCTCGACTAGCTTGGATAAATCGAATGAAGCGGCGCTCATCAAGGTGTTCTTGCGATGGTCGTTGTAGTCGAAAACATTCAGGGTCAAAATGTCCTTCAACGACTGGACAAGCAGGTATTTAGTTTCAATCCATGTAGGGTTGTACCTAGACAGCACCATCTTCTATGAGCAAACTGAACCTCCAAAAAAAAATCCAAAACACATACGTGTTGTTCTTGTACTTGGTACGAGCGAGTTCCACGCGGTTGTTTATGTTCAAGCTAACGTATGGATCTGGGGTTCCGCCACCGATCTTCGTGCCCTTGATTCCGCGGGCAGAGTGGATGACAACTTGGATGATACCAATAGCGGCATCGAGTGGTTTACCAGAGAGCATTTGTTCCAAATTCAAGCTGAAGATGTTGGGGTCGTACATCATCGGTCCAAGAGTTCCATGCGTCATATCGCGAATGAAGGTCGAGAGTCCAGGCATCTGTGGGGAAGGTCAACAAAGAGGTCGAATCTTAGAAAGGAGAACCCACATTTGCGATATCAAATCCAAACGTCTCACCACCGATAGGTTTCAGAACATAGTCGATAACGGGCTTCTCCAAAAAGCAAATGTCCACGACCTGGACATGAGGGAAATTCGCGATCAACTTCATTCGAATGCGCAAGAGACCGCTGAACGACACATCCTCGACGAGGACAGGTAGAACCGCCGTAGCGAGACTCTTTCCAACACGAATGGAAAGCACGATCTTCGGGTTGACCTTGGCATGTTTCTGCATTTCCGTCATATCCGAGGTGTCGTTTGGGGTGAAGGAAACACCCCAGTCCATCATGACGACATCGTCTTCAGTTTTAGGGAATGTCCGGACTTTGTCGATGCGGGGAGCCTTGTTGCCCAACGTGAATTCGGAGAGGCGCAAAGAGTCGAGGAAAGCGGGGGTGTTGGTGCTGAGGATCTGGTCAACGGAGGAAACAACAGTAGCCGACAGAACAGGTTCGTAAATGGGCCAGAAACGGTCGAGGAAGTTGTTGATCCAATCAGCGCTCTCGTGTTCGGATGCCAGACGCGTCTTGACGAGCTCTCGCTGGATGTCGTCGCGTGCATTACGCCGAACGCGTTGGACGGACGTGTTATAGTATGTGCTGCAAACTGCAAGCACGATAAACAACCACCCCCAGCCAAAGTTGAATCTTGTGAGGAAATGTGAAGCCAAAACCGCCTATAAATTGATATCAGCGGAGTAAAAACGGTCTTTAGCTTAAAGGCAGATCAAAGTGTGGTAGATACGCACGAAGATGATGATGCCAGCATTATGATACCAATCTCCATAGTAGTGCTCTGCGAGGAAAAGATCGAGGACACCCTTATCTCGTTCCTCTTCGGGAGGCGGCAGCTTGTCGATGCCCGACATTTGGCGCCAGCCAACTTTGTACCAGTCAGGGATGCTACCCGCCTGTTGGGCGGGAATGGCACCCGGTACTGCAGCAGCAGCTTCTTCCTCCTGTATATCCTGGGCAGCCTGTTCGGTGTCGGCAGCAGTGACTTTCGGTCCGTCGCCATGATCCTCGACGACGATAGTGGGAACGGCGGGTGCGGAATGGTTACCAGCCACGGTAAGCTCTGTGGATGGGAAAGAAGAGAATGTAACGTTAGCACTGATAGGAGTTGTTCCGAGCAAGCCCCACAAAAAGGGAAAATATACTTGGGAGCTGCGGAGCACGCGAGCTCAACACATAGAGGTAGAGACCACTCACCTCGTTCTTGCGTTTCTTTTGGTTTAGTACTGGCAAGCTGCTGGCGGCCCTTGCCAGCCTGGGCAGCCTTTTCCTCTGGCGAAGCATCAGGGTCAAACTTGTGAACTGGAACGCCCGCGTCTTGTTTCAAGACGGGGTCGGCCTGCAGCTGGCCATTGGATAGCCCGCCTGACATATTTGAGGGGCAGATGGCAGCAGAAAATTGGGGGAGGGGGCGGGAGATAGGCAAGGTCCGCGTGAGATGTGGGGTACAAGAAGGGGTTGTGTGCGTCAACGCTAACTTGAAATAACCGTCACAGGGGGGTTTGACCTAAACCATACCTGATGTCACCAGTGGGTAGTGGCGTCACAATTTAGGTCGTCACGTCATCGTGGCTGGCGATGCATTCCGCAGCAGTTCATGTTATTCGCATCCCCGAAATCACTCTGAAAAGGGTATGTAAAATAAGAGTTGTACGGTACATAATTATCTGAATACACGTGCATTGGAATTTGGAAGTGGAATGTACGCATATTTGGCAAGTGCGCCGACCAAGTTTGTCGTTACATAGTACCTTCCGACACCCATGCTATGAGCTCCCCCCCGTCTCTCCGTGACCTCTACATTGACCCTGCGCAAACCTGGGCGTTCAGTACACCAACCCCTCCCCCAAACGCCACAATTACCTCTCCCACCCCGCCCACCGCTGCTTCCGTCCCCGTTGCCCAGTCTTACCAATGGTCTACGCGTCCGTCCCACAACTCGATATTTGACCTTTCGCCCTCGCTCGATCTATCCGAGCCGACCGGGATTAATGCTGCACAACTTTTCAAGGCCTTTGTGGCTTCGGCTGTCCTCCAATACACAAGCAATGCAATTGCGATGCCATGGGAGGTCGGAAAGCTTCTGCTGCAAGTGCAATGGGTCCCCCGGGATGCGGGTGAGCCTGAACCCCTCTACGCAGAGGATGACCACGAAGAAGCTGTACGCTTTTTTTTTATCCATCTGGTTGATGATTACTAAGTTTCCATAGTTGAGCGACGACGACGAGTCTGCAGAGGATTCGTATTTCGCTGACCCGAACGCGACACCGAGTAACCGACCACCAGCTACTCGGGCCCGGGTGGATGAGCAGGGATATGTCATTCGACGATCTGTGCTGGAGGAGGGAACGCGGCCAGAATATATCATTCCTGTTGGCAGCGCAGACGGTGTATGGGGAATGATGAAGCGTGTTGGGCGATTTCGAGCTGAAGGATGGCTAGCGCTATGGAAAGGTGCGCTGCGTAAAACAGAAAAGATATACGAGAAAATTACTGAAAGTAAAATTACAGGCCAACTAACGTCGTGTGTAATGGAGGTGTTAACGGTTACACTTCAGCCTATGATCAACGGATTTCTACAATCTTTATTGTTCCCATCAATGTCCTCATTCCACCAACCGCCCATCCTTCTTCCAGTGGCGTCACACCTAATAACAGGATTCTTGCTTTCACCGCTGGACCTGGTTAGAACGCGGTTAATTGTGCAGTCATTCACAGCTCGATATCGAAGATACAGTGGACCGATTGATGCGTTCCGACAAATACTACGAGACGAAGGAGGACTCTGGGGAATGTATCTACACCCACATTTACTTATACCGACACTGCTCGACAACGGGCTGCAGCCGATCGTGTCATTGGCACTTCCGGGTATGTTGACATCATACTTTGGATGGGGACACATTACGGAAGACACACACCCGATTGGGTGGGGGGTGGCCGAGCTGGGAAGCAGTTGCATTGGACTTCTTGGCACGCTCCCGGTAGAGACGATCCGACGACGGTTGCAGGTACAAGTGCGTGGAAGAGCACCGCCGCTGCGAGGATGTGTAGAGTTACGGCCAGCGCCATACAACGGGGTTGTGGACGCGTTCTGGCATATTCTGACAGAGGAACGA
>Ga0307517_10004720_pt1 | contig 20848 bp, 20 predicted proteins | sample 23_EM_MG_FD_194515 | JGI IMG/M metagenome (GOLD analysis project Ga0307517, IMG submission 194515) | Populus trichocarpa ectomycorrhiza microbial communities from riparian zone in the Pacific Northwest, United States - 23_EM | ecosystem: Host-associated > Plants > Roots > Unclassified | place...
ATAATCCGCCCAGTTTGACTGCACCAATTGGAGCGCAAAGGTTCATGGGTCCGTGCACACCGTCAATCTCTCCTGGTTTTATTTTTCTGCTCACAGGAGGTACAGAAAGTCTCGCTTTACTGCAAAGTGTTGTTGGCGAGGCGTGTGTCCGTGGAAGTGGTCGTGAGTCCTCTCTTCGTGCGACAGAGACTTTTTGCGATTCTTGGTTAAAATCGTCAAAATCACTTTCTTCGATCGAGTCGGACAACCCTCAGGCATGACACGGCCTTCCTCCCCCTCAAACGCGACGGGGCCCTCCCAAATACTCACAGACGGTGGGCCGCCGGTGTGTATCACTTGACAGATCCCGGCCATTCATCCTGTTGGTCACTGGGCTGGGAGTTGTGCCCATCTTCCCCGCGTTGATCAACCCTTTCCTTTTCATTCGGTGTGTTTTTCGATTTCGAAGTGCACTTCCCCCATCCTTGGCCTCGGGAGTTCATGCCATTCCGTGTACACTGTCATTTCCTGTTTCGGGGATTGGTATGACCAGAGGTCTCGCAATCTGGCTCAGCGTCTTCCGCGGTTATCACTCCAGCAGTATCACCGCCAAGACACGAGGCCCATCCCTCAGGGGAAGATATCAATGGTCGCTTCTCGTGTCCATGTGTATTATCGATACCGTCCATTCACGTGGTATGCTCTCAAGTCCTCGTGATTTCTCTGTTGATGGGTGGACGCTGGAGGGAGCCCCCGGCTATCTGAATGGAATGGGGTGAATCTATGGAGGTTGCTGGCGCGTGACCGTACAGCTAATCCCCACGAGCATACATTCAAGCCATCTCCGCATATATGGGGGTCGCGTGTCGGCGACAGAACTCGTAAACACCGACTTCAAATAGTTCAAATACAAGTTCATCGATTAGGATCTCGCGCAACGCCAGTTGGGAGTCAGGCCTTCAGATTCGATCCATGGTGAACCCGGAGATACTTTCGAAGGTCTGTAACCACTCCGATCTCCATCGTGTCAGGGTTTTGGACAGTCTACAGGCTGTGAACGAGCAGGATGGCCGCCTGGGGGAAACATTTCCCGGAGATCAAACTTTCCAAAGCGTCTGGAACGGACTTGGGGTGTTCTCTAAGACACGATCAACGGGGGCGAAGTCACGGTAGAGTTGTCGTTGAATCATATATTCGGTCCAACATCCGCGTCGTCTCCTCCGGTGTCTGCCGCCGTAACCACATCGGCACATTTTTTTTACCCAACGGCTCCTTGGCTTCCGTTAGAGATCCTGAGGCCTCCTTCGTATACAGTTGTGTGCTATCAAGCCGCGCCAGCATGCGTCCACATGCGGCGTGAACAGAATTACCTTGTCCTTGGTGCAGAGCAGGGGACAAAACGACCATTGTCCGCTTGAAACTTCGAGAATGAATCAATGACGATACGAGGTGATTCTATCGACAGTGTAGCCTGCGGGTACGCGAGCATTAGGCGTCCGCTCCCAATGGATGCGCTCTGCTTTCACGGGGCGTGTTTGAGACGAGGTACTCACCCTTCCATATTACTAATTAGCGCTCGGGCCCTTCCTTACAGCCTCCGCGCTACACTATTTCCTCCCAGCCACCTTGGGCCCCGACCATGGACACAAACACCCAACGACCGAAGGAGCAGAAAGGTACCATCTCAGCGTTGGATGCGGCCATCGAAGTCTCGAACCGCACAGGAAAGGTCTCGCACGTCGCACCAGCCAAGGCTGCCTTTGGTTCCGTCACCGACCTTCTTACAATGATCAGGGTATGTTTCCGGTTCTTCTGTAACCATCTGCTCCATGTTCACGCTGGTAGACAGGACTTGGCGGTTGACGAGATGGACTATGTCGAACTGGATGGTCTGTGCCGACATCTGCGGAGCGCTCGACCGGGGGATGAAGGGAAGGAGGTCGGGGGACCTCAGTCGGTCTGTGCGTGACGCGATAAACCGATTTACGGGGTGAGCTGAACTAGCGACGTGTATTTCGAATGGTCCACTAAAACACTCTCAATTGCAGGATCGCGTCAGAGATTCAGAGGGGGGTCGTCAAGCGGGGTAAACGGAATTCGATCTCTCGACTTTTCCGCACCAAGGACGATAAAAAGGTGATCACCACCTGGAGGTTGGACCTCGACAGGATTCTTCAGGCCTTTAACGTGCGTTCTGTCATCTCTGTCCGACGATTGCTCACTCTGCGCTTCCAGAACGAACTTGGAACCGACACGCATATAACCGTTTCCGACGTCCGTAATGACGTTGCGAACACCCTCATCACTGTTTCCGACGTTGATAGCAATGCGCTGAAAAACGATGAAGACACGGATAATAAAAACCGGGTGGTAGGTAACACTTGCACTATACCTGTCATCAAACAGCCACTTACCACTGCCCAGGCTCGCACCAAGCCGGGGATCCCGACTACAGGTGGATCCAGCGCACCTGGAGATTCACTACCTTTCCCGGACCGATCCTGCAGTTTCTGACATTCGTCGTGACGTCGTTGATATCCACACCGTCGTTTCTGACATTCATCACAACATGCTGGAAAGCCAGCAAGGAGCTGACGAGCAACGTCGATCTGTGAGTGTCATTTGTATCCTGATGCACCGAATGAATGGACGTTTACCGTTACCTAGACTCACGCCAGGTCAGCGATCTTGACTACCAATGGATCCAGCGACTTACATTCGTATGTAGCATACCTGGGGAATTACCGCCACCACGACCGAGGGCGTGTTTCGGACGTGACGAACTGATTGAGAAAATCGTTCGTCTCACAGTAAACCTCACCCCGATCGCTCTAATCGGCGCCGGTGGAATCGGCAAGACGTCCACCGCTCTCACAGTCCTCCACGACAACCGCATCAAGCAACGGTTTGGTGACAACCGTCGATTCATCCGCTGTGATCAATTTCCAGCAACACCGCCCCATTTCCTCCGTCGACTCTCCAAGGCCATCGGTGCGGGTGTTGAGAACCCTGAAGACCTGGTCCCCCTGCGACCGTTCCTATCCTCCAAGGACATCCTCATAATCCTCGATAACGCAGAATCCGTTCTCGATCTGCGGGGGACGAGCGGCCAGGAGATTTACGCGGTGGTGGAGGAGCTGTGTCAACTCAGTAACATTTGCCTTTTCATCACCTCCCGCATCTCGACCATCCCTACCTGCTGTGATACCCTCAACATCCCGACATTATCGATGGGGGCTGCGCACGACACCTTTTATGGAATCTACAAGTACGGTGAACGGTCTGTTCAGGTCAGCAGGATCCTAGAAGAACTCGACTTCCATCCTTTGTCGATTACCTTACTCGTTACGGTTGCCCAGTGCAGCGGGTGGAACGGCGGTCGACTGACGAGAGAGTGGGAGAGACAACGAACAGGGGTGCTTCACGCACAGCACATCAGGAGCCTTGCGGCCACCATCGAACTATCGCTCGCCTCCCCCATGTTTCAGGAACTTGGCCCTGATGCCCACAACCTCCTTGGAGTCGTTGCTTTCTTCCCTCAAGGAATCGACGAGAACAACCTTGACTGGTTGTTTCCCCCCATCTCTGACCGAACCAACATCTTCGACAAATTCTACATTCTCTCCCTGACGTACCAGAGCAATGGGTTTATCACAATGCTGGCACCGCTCCGGGACTATCTCTGCCCCAAAGATCCGATGTCGGCTCCACTACTCTGCACAACAAAGGAACATTACTTCACCCGATTGTCAGTTCCGACTGGTCCCGGCGTTCCCGGGTTCGAGGAAGCACAATGGATTGTGTCGGAGGATGTGAATGTCGAGCACCTGCTCGATGTCTTCACAACAGCAGATGCAAACTCAGACAACATCTGGAGTGCTTGTGCTCATTTCATAGAGCACCTCTATTGGCACAGACCACGGCTCGTTGGGCTGGGGTCGAGGATTGAAGGACTCCCGGATAGCTATCCCTCCAAACCAGAATGCCTTTTCCGGCTCGCGCGATTGTTCCAGGCAGTCGGAAACTACGTGGAGCACAAACGACTCCTCCTTCAAACCTTGAAGTTCTGGACAGAACGGGGGAATGAGCTTCGGGTTGCTGAATCATTGAGGCTCCTCTCCGACGCACATCGAAGTCTGGATCAAAACACAGAAGGGATACAGCACGCGAGAGAAGCACTGGGGATTTATGAACGGTACGATCATGTGGCGGGACAAGGAAAAACTTTGAAAACACTTGCTATGCTGTTTTATGAAGACAATCAACTCGAGGCCGCAGAAGAAGCCGCGTCCCGCGTGATCAATCTTCCCCCGCACCAGGGCCACCAATTCGAGGTTGCCGCATGTTACGAGACCCTTGGCGGGATATATCGCTCCAGGGGCGAGATGGAGAAGGCTATGGAACACTTCAAGGCAGGCATAGGGATTGCGTCTTCCTCCAAACGGCCTAGTCGGCTGCGTTGGCTCCATTACAGCCTGGCGGGGCTGTTGCACGATCAGGGCAGCTTTGACGATGCGCACGCCCACATCGAATATGTCAAGTCACATGCGGCCAGTGATGCATACTGTCTGGGTCGCGCAATGGAGTTGCAGGCTCGGTTTTGGTATCAACAACACAAGCTCGAAGAGGCGAAATCTGAGGTTTTGCGCGCTGCCGATGTTTACGAGAAGATTGGGGCCACAAAGGATGTGGAAGACTGTAGGCAACTCCTCCACGAGCTCGAGGAGGCGATGAACAATGGTAAGCTCTTGTAAAAGGTGTTGCTTTCTATGCTGATTCATTCTCCATTCTCAGCTTAGGAGCCCTGAGTGCGGCGGACACCACGGAAGCCGAGCCATACTTGACCTCCTGCAAACCACGGACCTTGCATCTAGACAGGCACCCCTTTCCTGATTGCCGGACTCCCCATTGTTGTTCCGACTCTCACATCTTAAGTACATTATCATCCGTGCAGACCAACTTCCTGTATCCCGCCCACCATCACTGTCTCTCCGACTGTTCCGGCTCACTATTGATTTCCCGTGTTTGTCCCCACCCCCCATGTTGTATTGAGTTCTCTTTTGATGTACGTCGCAGATTGCCAGTGCTTGAACGATCGTGGTGCGCTCTGTTTACCGATGCGACGGTTGATGTCGAGAGATGGTGCACGATGAGCCGATCTCAGTCAAACCCCCATCAAGCGAGTTTGGTAAAGCGGAGTTGCTCTGCGCTCGAGGCCTCAGCGGGGAGCCGTCGGATCATACGGCGAGGTCTGCAAGGAAATGGCTGTAGCGACCCGGAGGTTTCCCACGAACTCGGAGCCATATTTTGGAGCGGCTCGTGCCGATCCCGGAGTTCCAGCTCATATTTGGTCTTTTGGACTAGGGCCAACCGGAATCATTCAGCTTGTGCTCCCCGGAAACGCATCTCGAGTTATACTCACAGGTCTGTTGACTTAGGGTGCACACAACCCATCTTACACCCCCGCACCGGTGATCCCATTCTTTTGGTGTCCTCCTCCTACTGAGCGCCATTGCGGCTTATCTGAATGCGACGCGGAACCTTGGTTGTCAATATGGGGTTATTTGTCCGACGAGTGTGGTGCATCAAGATCTTGAGGTTCTGGTTTATGGTGGGGTGTTCAGATGCAGTCACCAGAATTCACCAAGTTCTCGCATTATATTATAAATCATATAGACTCTAGGTTACAGAGATTGCATCAACCGGCACAGCACGAGCGAGGCGTTGTGTGAGCGTGACGCGATCGGATGCGGCGTACCAATGTAACTACTCGAGAAGAGGTGGTTGTCCAAGCCACTCATTTAACGCGTCAATGTCTAGTATCTCGTACATGCGGTCGAAATACATGAAGTCAATGGTAACCAGGGGGCTTCCAGCTTCTTTCCTCAACCTGACCATCTGTCTGAGGGAGTCCACGACGTGGGTGGTCGGGTTGTAGAAGGCGATCCTCATCGCCGTGAGGTGCGGACAAGGAACCCGGGGAACCGACCGAGGTGACGGGGAGAGGGCACAAAGAACCTCCGCGTCCTCCTCGCAGCGTATCAACTCAAGTCGCTCCAAGTTCGTAAATTCGCCGACCCTCGCTGCCAAGGGTCCCGCTACCATCCTCAACACAAGCTTCGTGATCTGCGCGAACGAGAAATATGCCGTGCGGGGGAAAAAATCGTTGATGGCCTCCGTACGTGGGAAGAATGCATTCATGGCAATCTTAACGCCTTCGCCCATGAACTTGATTCCACCGTCCCCTGGTCCAGCATAAAAATCCATCCAGGTGACGTTTGTAAGCAGAGGGTAAGAGTCGGACGGAAAGAGATCTGCGATGGTGAGGGTCCCCACCCCGGGCGGTAGAATGAGCAAGAGCTCTTTAAGTTCTGGGGCTTTGAAGTGGGGAATGACCCGAGAAAGGGCGACTCCGGATACCAACTTGAGTTTGCGCAGAGAACCCAGGTAGATGTCATGTACCGGGGTTGGATCCGGGGCTACGTCTTCATCTAGGATCGAGATGGAAAGATGTTCCAGGTAGGGAGTGGAGGAGAGTAGCCCCAATACAACGAGCAGAGGGGTTGGTGCCTCATCTGGATCGTACGGTTGGGGGTGGGTGGGGATGAGGGGTAAGAGTGACTCCGGCATTAACGACGAATCGTCCCAAATGAGGGATCGAAGTGAAGGGACATGGTAACCGAGAAAATTGCGAGGTAGTCGGGATATCTGGCCGTGTGGGTATCCAGAAATTTCTAGGTGTTGGAGGATCGGGGCCGGACTACGAAACCTAAAGATGGACGGGAGTGTCCCACCAGAAATGGGGCGAATCCTCAACGACCTCACTCTTCCAAGATGAGGGATTACCAACTCCAACGCTGAATCGTTTGGGGAGATCCGGGGCGTTATTGTGGCCAGAACATCAATGGGTGCCGATTTCGAACGCTCGAGAAAGGTAGATACGCGGTTCATATCGTAACACGGTATGAGCGTCCAGAGACAAGGGGCAGATATGAGTGTGGAACGCCAGTAGCGGCAGACGTGTGTGGCAACTAGTAAGTCTTGATCTAGTTCACGAAATTCGAGAACTTTTACTAGGATCTCTGGTGGAAGGCTGTTGATTGGCGGCATCTGGATCGAATTTTGGGATGTAGTTGGGTCATTCGGCAGTGGCCTACGGTAGAACGGAAGGGAGTTAGATGGTCGTTCTCTGTGCGCAGCAGCTCATTCGTTCGTGTGCAAGTACCTAGTAGTAGACGTGGGTCCATCGTCCAACATGGCGGGACTGAGTGAGTCCCCCCGGGCAGACTGCGTGTTGTCACTGACGATCACCGATGAGGGATGTAGTGTGAACGAGTAGAGTAGATTTCGGAGCTCAGAATCCGGTGATCGATCCTCCCGTCCTCATCCGGCTCTCATGGAATTCCCACCACCGTCCGTCTTAGCTCACGTCGTCGACGTCCACTGCCACCCAACCGACACCGATATCCCAGATGGATTCCCGAACGATCTTCTCTTAACAATCTGTGCGATGTCTGCGCAGACCAGAGATCAACCGCTTGTCAGAGACCTCGCTAGCCGGTGTCCTGAAAAGGTCATTCCAGCATTCGGTGAGCGCATTCGCATCTCTGCGCTTACAAGCCCAGTAACTCGTACTTATGGATACAAGGTGTATAGGGTATCATCCATGGTGGGCACACCAGATCGCACTGACGAAACCAGAGTCGAAACGGAAGCACTACGAATCGCTGTTGCTATCTCCATCACCATCAGAGGAAGATCTCATAGCCTTTGAGAAGGTCTTGGAAAACCAACCAGAACCGAGGCTGTTCGACGATATCCTTTCGGAAGTCCGGAAGAACCTTCTCGATTTTCCCAACGCTCTCGTCGGCGAAATTGGGTTAGATCGTGCGGTCCGGATCCCCTACGACTATGATGCCACCCCACGCGTTCTTTCGTCATTCACCATCCCATTTGAACACCAATTGAAGATCTTCGAAACTCAACTGGAACTAGCGGTGGAGCTGAAGAGGAATGTGAGCATGCATAGCGTCAAAGCTAATGACGCCACGCTCCAAGTATTCGAGAGGATGGCAAATAAGTTTGGGAATAAATTCTGGGACGTAAGCATGGATCTGCACTCATGGGGAATTAGCGCACAGATGTGGAAGGATATCGAGGTACGATGCCGGGGCAGACTTGTCCGATTTTTTTGCTGACAAGCCCTCGCGTCTCTACAAATAGAAAAAATACTGCAACGTTTTCATCTCACCCTCAGCCATCCATAACACTCGGTCAGAGAGTCACAAGAAACTCATTGAAACCGTCTCCCCCGGGCGACTCCTCATCGAATCCGACTGGAACACCATGTCCGAGCTCACACCCCAGACAATCAAAATGCTAAACATCGTCTCTGAGATAAAAGGCTGGCCGATCGAGCAAGAGTGGATCGATGTTGATAGCGGATCCAAGATACCGGAGGAAGAGTGGGGTGCGGTGAGGAGGTTAGAAGCGAACTGGAAAGCGTTTGTGAGGGGCGGTCACCGGCCAGAGAAGAAGGTCCCAAGTAAGTTCAAAAGGTTCCAGAATGATTGGGTGAGTGACGACGAGGCGTGACGCGGGCGACCAGACCAGAAGGATCATAAAAATGTATATACATGTGTCATTAGTGTATGTACTAATAGATGCAAAGAACTTCACGTGGACCGAAAGCGAAGGAACAAGATGTGCGTGCGGATATTTGTGGATCATCACTTTGTGACGTAGCTCAATAGAAGGACGAGACAGACACCTATCAGGCAACCGACGATGATGGTGTCTCTCCGTCGCCTTGACTTGATCATGCCCAGAAGGTTATTGATGCCGGGCATGGTGCTGAGAACCCCTCCCATCCGAGTGTTGATGCCAGTGATAGTGGCTCGTTGACGAGAAAAGTCGGCTCGGGTCTCGTACGCTTGTCTACGGAATGCAGAAACAAGTCCACACAATTAACCTAGAGTTGCAAAGGTAGTAGAAGAGTGTACGCACTCTAGAATCTCGTCCGTCATCTGGTGCGAACTATCGATACGGCCTCTTTCAGCGAGTAACATATCCGCGGCGGAAGACTTGTGTGCGCTAAGGGCATGGCGGTCAACGCGACTTCACGAGACGAATTTCCTGGTATCATACTCAATATCGTTTCTAACCCCGGAGAGAAGATTCATTTGATCCAAAGCCTGCTTGACGCTTGCCTGTAGGATGATGAGTATCTCTGCCTGCACTCACACCAGCCGATGTACCTTTGTCCGACGGAACTCTCTAATGTTATCTTGGTGCACGTCCCTGTGCCTCTGGATGGCGCGTAACATCGTCTGCGTTACTTGATCGCTCGCATCGTTCGACAGGGTGTCGAGCTCGTCGTTGATCTCCCCCAACTACAATCCACAGGAAAAGGGTCAGGAGCCAAGTCGCCCAAGTTCGGATTCCGCGAACCTTCTGAAGAAGCTCCTCTAGTTCTGCTTCCAAATCCTGCCAACGCTCCAGCGATCCAGTGCTCTCAAGGTCATGCGAACTAGGGCGGGTAATGGTAGCCGCCAAACGACTGTAGGCGGTGAGTTTGTTGTCAAAGAGGGATTCGAGGGTTCGGCATTGCTTGTGCAGGGACTCTGTGGTCGACATCGTGACCCTGTTTGTGGGTCGTGAAAGGGACGAGGACGTAAGATGAGACCCGCTCGGTTAGGCTTGCGCGGCGCAGCTAGACGGGAGAAGGAAGGTGGATGTGTGTGTGAGAAAGTTGACCGGGATTTGCCGGGGGTGATGTGGCTGAAGATCGAACTTGCGAGGGGAGAGGACGTCCATCGGACGCGAGCTCTGAAAGTTGAACTTGCTCGACTTCTAATGGAGCTGAGGCTGACGACGCTATGTTCAAGAATCTGGTTCATCTCGCCCTTGGGGGTATTTAACCCAGTCCCCCTCTCCTCGCCGTCCCCAGCACTCCTTTCCGTCTCCTCCTCGCCGACGACCTGAATTTCTGTGAAAGCCCCCACGATTATGACCTCCGAGTACTTTCCTCCTACTACCGACCACCATCCTTCCCCTGGTAGGACGGCGAATGCAACGCGCTTACGCTCCGGCGAGCCCTTGTTGTCCCCAAAGATCATGCTGTCGTTGGGCCACCTTCCAAGGAAACGGGAGATCACCATCGACTCCAGTTGGCCAAAGACCCCTTCCAAGGTACGAGCACTTGGTCGTGTTGATGTGTGCGTGCGCTGAGTCGGAAACACGCAGGTCAACCCAGAGGTCGTAGCAACACTGTCGTCCGTGAATACTCAGGCAACTAACTGTCCTGTCATCTTAGAACCCACCCTGGCCCGTGTTCAGGGGCTACCACGAGTTCTCTTTCGCCCACGCAACAATGGGCCATCGCCTTCCGACAATCCTCGGGAAAGCGATCGATGACGTTATCCGCACTCTGAATGAACAGTCCGAGGAGGATGAGATTTTCGACCTCGTCCAGTGCATCGGCCGCATGAATGTTCTAATGGTCGAACTCTCCGAGAGCGCAACGCTGAGACCCATCATCGATGGTTCGTCGGATCTGATCGTGGTTTCGTTGATTGGAATGCGCTGACCTTGGTACCCTAGATGACGAAGCGGACGTTGCGTTGTGGAACAAGGAGATCGCAGAATACTTCCAAGGTGATTATTTTGGGTGTCCTCTATTCGGAGGTCCTAACCCTGCGGCTGTAGGCAAAACGTTCATGAACGCTCCATGGGTCTTTGCGGAGGCATACAAATATCGACGCCTTCGTGAATGTTTCAGCGTTAGCAAGTACTGGAAGGACTACGACGTTTTCTTCCGTCAAAAGGTAGAGGGCACATTACCAACATCGTTTCCGTGGAGCTTAATTGTTCATCCAAGTGTGACACCTTTTCACGTTCGCAAGATGCGGTATTTGAACTCTCTATGCGGTTTGCGGAAGTTTCCCAGCTGCCCGCTGGGTTAGACGGACAGGAAACCCCCGAGAAGGAACGTCTCATGTTCTACGAGCTTACGCAGAGTCAGTTTTTACCCTTGCAGACGAGATTTCTGTCCCGGTGACTGACCTTCGATGACAGTCTGTCTCTGGGGCAACTCGACCGACCTCTCGTTGCTTATCGATATGACCGAGGAGCAGATCAAGAGTCTCCAGTCCATTGGAGGTGACCACCTTGCAGCCACGGAGAAAAACATCCTCGGAAACCACCTTCTGCAGTTGTGGGATGCAGTGAAACCACTCAAGGCCACAGGAGGGGGCAGGATTGATTTCGTGTTGGATAACGCCGGGTTCGAGCTGTACTGTGACTTCATTTACGGTAAGGTTTATGCGGAGTTGAGCGTGAATGGTTTTTGACCACGTTCGCTAGCGGACTTCCTGATCCAAAGCGGATTGGCCAAGGAAGTTAGGTTCCATGGCAAGCGCTATCCCTGGTTCGTTTCGGACGTCACGAAGAAGGATTGGAACTGGTTGCTGAATACGATGGTTTACGGACAACTTTTTGACAAGGCAAGTGATCAGGAGCTAAGGTCGTTGAAGAAATTGGGAATGAGATGGAAGGTGCGTTGACAGAAACCCCCACGCGTTTCCTTTGACACCGACCCCCACATGTCCACAGGAGTATGAGAAGCAAGGGAAATGGGTAAGCAGTGCCCCAGATAACGAACGGGACCCTGTGACTTCTGACACAGAAGACGGGCGACTAGATATACGAACAACATCCGTTTTGGTGCTCGGGTTGGACGTTTTGGGAACTGCATGTGGAGGCACCAGATTTGTTCTTACACCTTTCCCATTCGGACCTCGTATTATTCAAGGGCGACTTGAATCACCGCAAGTTGACGTACGATTGTACAGCGCCGGCCAGCACATCGTTCGAAACAGCCATCGGGCCCATGGCTAGCAAAGCCGGAGCGCCGAAGGTATGTTCGCTGAGAACGATCAAGAGCGATGTAGTCGTGGGGCTCGGAGACGACGGGGACAATACCGCGAAACGGTTGGATACGGAAGAACCGGGGTGGAAGATCAGCGGAAAATACGTGAGTAGCATCGGGTTCTAGTTACAGTTTACTCTTTGCACACTGATACATTTTGATCTGACGATCAGGCTGTGGTGCTCCTGTCATGCGGAAAATCTGGGAAGGAAGTGAGCTTGAACCCATGAGCGCGGGTAGAAAAGGATCATCAAGGGGACTTCCTGTATTCGGATGATGGAGTTGGAGAGAAGTTTTTGTGCGCCGCGGTGAATTGTAATAGATAGAGCGTGATTACGTTGAATGGTATCCCATCCGAAGTGTCTTTGGTCAAGATACACGAGTGATTTATTCTGTTGGCCCGGCTATCGGAGTGGAGCGGCGCTCGTTTACATCGGTGCTGCCGGTCCGTTGATGTATCGCCATTTACTTACGTCTGTTTCCTTCCTTTCTTGTCCGTTTGGACGGGTTTTTCCTGTAATCGCCGCGGGATCTCGTTGCGCGCGACAGTGGCGCGGAAGAGCGGGGTTCCCAAAACAATCAACTCCGTCATTGGCGTTATCGAGGGGCAGCGTAGGAGGGAGAAGCGCCGCCTTTCGGACCGTCTGCGCGTTCGGGAATCTGAGATTTTGGCTTCAAGGGTTACAATCAGACGAAGCCACCTGATAAAACTCCGACCGCCTCTCGTACGCACTAGCACGACCCTAGTGAACGAAGATAAGTAAGAAGACAGAAAGAAAAAAAAAAGGAAGGAAGTCAAACTGCTGTGATGTCAGTGCAAGTGAACTGTGCTTGCTTTTTTTCATTCTAGTGGACTCTACTCCACAGTTACGAAGAAGGTCAATGAAAGGGACTGACCCAGTTGGATCAGGCACACATGGCGTCACCATATCTCGAAGACGACCCTGTTTTGCTTTGGGCAAGTGATTGCGACCGAAATGATCTTTCCGATCACTCTTCCGTCCGCTCCTCGTCGCTAGAAGGCGAAACGAAACCTTACAATTCGAAGCCGCAAGAGTCTCGTATCGAAGGAGACTCCGGGCGGCTGCTATAAGTGCTGCCACCTCCTTCCGTTTCTGGATTTTCGCCTCTGTTTTTCTCGCACCGACTCCTGCTTTTGGGTGTCCGGATGTCGGTGCTGGACCGTCCCCCCCTTCAGTGCTTCCTATCGCGTCGCTCCGGTGCCGGTCCAGCCCCACCCTCAAACTGTCATTCCTTTCACTTTTTTTTTTACTCACCCCGTCCCATATGGTATGAATGACAACAAAAAAAAGGGGAGAAAACTGTTCTGGCGCGGCTTGGCTGTCGAGGGAGATTCCGGAGGGTGCACTGAAGATTGCATCCCCATCACACACGTTCGGTCGACGGTGTTGACCTAGTGGATATGTGATGCGCGTGCGTGTGCCTTGGAGCTCCTCTCTCACCATGGGCGTTGTGATACGAACCCTAGTCTCTCGCTTTGGTCGATAAGGAGACCAGCCATATAAGACGGGACGAAAAACCGAGGGATGATTTTCCATTTCCCTATCAGCCCTTCCTTCCTCCTCTCCCCCCACCCCTCTTCTGAGCTCTCCTCCTTTATCAACCCACCGACAAAAAGAAGGCACTATGACTCACGACTACTTTGCTGCCAACCCAAACAACGAACCCACCGTCTTTGCTACTGCGGCGAAGACCCGTGGTGGCGGTTCTGGCGCACCCCAGAAGGTTGCCCTCACGCTCGCCAACCTCCCAAAAAGGAGGGACGGTGCTGGTGCTACCTGGCCGCGGACCCCGTCCAAGATCGACCCTCAGGTTTGACACTTCCCTCGATCGCTCCACACCATCTGACGTCGTTGCTCGTTGGCATAGAACCCCCCCTGGCCGGCGTATCGAGGGTACCATGAGTATTCCTTCGCCCACGCCACCATGGGTCATCGTCTCCCGACCATCCTCGGGAAGGCCATGGATGACGTTATTCGAACTTTGAACGAGCAGTCCTATGAAGAGGAGGTCGTCGACCTCGTTGCATGCATCGAGAGGATGGAAGGTCTGATGACCGATCTGTCTGGAAATGCGAACCTCAGGTATATCGTCGATGGTCAGCCTTGTTCCCCCACCCATCCTTGTTACCTCGCATTGACCCTCCTTTTTTGTCGCAGATGGAGAAGCCGATGTCGCCTTGTGGAATAAGGAAATCGCCAAGTACTTCCAAGGTATGTGAATATGTGGAAATCACCCTTTGGCTTGATCTCAACGCGTAATTCGATAACAGGAAAGACATTCATGAATGCTCCTTGGCTCGTGGCCGAAGCATACAAATACCGCCGCCTTCGCGAATGCTTCGCCGTCAGCAAATTTTGGAGGGATTACGACGTGTTCTTCCGTCAGAAGGTAAGCACGGGGATAATGAACGACCCCTCCCCCTGATCAAGTGTGGTTTATCTAATCGAAAGTCCCCCTTCTGATCCACAGTGTGATACGTTCTCACGTTCTCAAGACGCCGTGTTTGAATTATCGACACGGTTCGCAGAGCCGTTCCAGAAATCTCCTGGTTCCACCGAAGAGGCCAAACTAGAGAGGGAGTGTCTCGTGTTCAACGAGTTGACTCAAAGTAGGTCGATCCTTGGGACGGTGATCGGATTTGTCTGACCGAAGTCCCACATAGTCTGCTTATGGGGTAACTCGACCGACCTGTCGCTGCTCATCGACATGTCCGAGGAACAGATTAAGAAGTTGCAAGCTACTGGCAGTGAACAGCTCAGAAGCACCGAGAAAAACATCCTCGACAATAGCCTCCCCCAATTGTGGGAGACCGTGAAAGCGCTCAAGGGTCAGGGCGGAGGACGAATCGATTTTATCCTCGACAATGCCGGTTTCGAGCTCTACTGTGACTTCGTCTATGGTGAGGACCTTTATCGGGACCATCATACTTGTTGCGCTGGTTGCTAACGTAAACTTTTGCGATGTGTAGCCGACTTCCTGATCCAGAGCGGCTTTGCGAAGGAGATAAGGTTCCACGGAAAGAAGTACCCTTGGTTCGTCTCTGACGTGACGAGGAAGGACTGGAACTGGCTGTTGAACACGATGGTCTATGGTCATCTGTTCCACACAGCCACCGATCAGGAGCTCAGGTCGCTCAAGAAGCTCGGTTTGAGGTGGAAGGTACGTTTTTTTATGGTTACTTTTGTGACGCAGATGCTCAGGGCGTTTCACATTATTCAGGATTACGAAAAGCGGGGTATCTGGGTGAGCCGCCCTCGTGAAACCAGCGTCCAGTCTCGATACTCACACAGGGGGTCATTTTCCAGGTCTACGAACAGCACCCCTTCTGGTGTACCGGGTTCACCTACTGGGACCTCCACTCTGAAGCCCCCGACCTCTTCCTCCACCTCTCAAAATCCGACCTGGTCATCTTCAAGGGAGACCTCAACCACCGTAAATTGACGTACGATTGTCACGCTCCCGCCAGCACACCGTTCAGCGTCGCGATCGGCCCGATGGCCAATGCCGCAGGCGCTCCGAGAATTTGTTCCCTGAGGACTGTCAAGAGTGACGTTGTTGTTGGGCTTGGAGATGAAGGTGATGAAATCGCTGAGAGAATGGATAAGGAGGAGCCTGGTTGGAAGATTAGCGGAAAATACGTGAGTCCTCGCCTTCACCCCAAACTTTCTTAGGGATGAGATTGCTTATCGAGCGGACAGGCTGTTGTTTCCTTCTCCGAGGGTCGACCAGGAGAGAAAGTCAGGTTTGCATAGAGTGGCAGACGACGACACCCGCCCGACTGGGCATTCATCCCCCTCTCTTCCTACCCTCCATCTCCCATATCCTGATCTTGGACACAACCCTAATGTACACCCATGTATACCACTCCTCCCATCGTAACTAGCTCCCACTGCTCGCATCCCCCCCTTCCCCTCCCGCACCGTCGTCATGCATGTATCTAATATTCTATCCACTATCGATATCCCAAATTTCATCTTGATCCTTCTTGGCTTCCCGTCCGTGCCCCAATCGCATGATCCCCGTCGGGTTCTTTGACTCTGGCTTTAATGTCTCACTTGGGGGCGAGGCCTCGAAGTCAAATTCACCTCGCGCGTCCGACCGGCATCGGTCGATCCGATTCCGAAGAACACGTGCCAGTAAACCGTGGGACCAACCCACCGTTTTGATTTCTCACATTCATAAGAGTGTGTATGTGTTCATACAAACACGGGCACGTTGCTATATGTAAAGTGGGACAGGCCCAAGCAAGGCCGGGACAGTCCCGCATCTTGTCTCCTGCCCAGAACGTCAACAAAAATCTCCCGGCCATCACGCGGATGCCCACAGACCCGTATGGTCGGTCTGCGTGACCAGGACTGCTGCTCGCGATGCCGTCAATTATATGCTTTTGATCTCATCTAGGCGGCCTTACGAAACCATTCAAACCGTACCGAATCCGACAAAGCCCGCGTGCAGCGTAGACCAAGCGCAAAGATCGCGAGGCGAGGGCCAGGGAGAACGAGTAAGATAAGTCAGTGGGATGGTTTCTCTATTCCCGCGTTTAGATCTAGATACAATTCCTTTCCTCGTCTGGACGAGTACCCAAACGACAGTGCGATATGGGAGAGGGGGAGGAGGAGTTCCGAGGAGCACGCAATGACCCCACGTGAAATCTATATCACGCAGGCACCGATATCAAAACGATGCTGTGCGAGGGGGGCCAAAGGATCAAGGGAGGGGAGGGTAGGTTGGGACATGAAATATATACGATGGGTCGGTGAATATTAGAGGGGGAGTTTGAACGCAAGACAACAAGAAAGTCCAAATGCAAGAAACGAAAAAGCAACGTCAAACAAATACACAGATGAACTTTGCAATGAGGGGAGGGGCAGGAGGGAGAAATCGGAGGGGGCAACGAGCGAGAAGGGCTCAACGTGGGCATGGCGTGGTGTGATCGGGTGCTGAACGTTGATCACGCGTGGATCGCATTTCCCCCTCCGTAGGTCCGGATATTTCTTGACACCCCGGTCGCGTGTCATACAACCGGTTTTCATTGCCGGGGACCTTGGCCGGGCTGGAATTTCCCCGGTCGAAACGATTGTCGGTGGAGAGCATTTGGTCAATACAATATTAAATATCGGATCCTTAGCGTATCGGGTGGCGGGCAAGAAAACGGAAGGGTTGTGGTTTGGTCGGTAGTTGTAAGAGCTCCGGGCGAGTGACATGCGTTTGCGGCGTTTTGATCCTGAGGATTATGCGGAAATAAATGACCGGGAACATCCCTGATAAAAAAGCAGGTTAGGAGATCTTCGTGTACATTTGAATATCTGAATGCATTCGCACATGCAGAACCTGAAGAGAAGGGTGATGGTGCATGGGATGAATGAAAACACACCTTGGCAACGTTTGGGCTTGAATAACGCGAGTGGGATGGCGTTTAGTTCTCTCTTTGGCTCAACAACCTCCGAAAACACCCTCTTCCACGTTCCGCCGCGTGACCCTTGTTCTGTTCTCCAGGGCCTTCAATAGAATCGATGTGTCCGTAATAGAGAATACGCATGGGGACGAGAAATTGAACGGCGGAAGGGGCTTGAAAGATGAAGGGGGGCGCCCCGGAGGCCGGCGAGGGCCCAAGCGAAGGTCCAAGGGTCATAAACGGTCGTCCCAATCACATATCGCAACCCGCATGTCTTTCCAGACCTTATCGACCGAAATCCCACCTCCAGATAGTCGTGAATGCGAGGCGTTTAATCCCGCCGCTGCTGTACCCGATGGGATAAAAAGGGACGAAACAGGGCAATCCACATCGCGCCACGTCCGGGCACTAAACCAATCCAGGAAAAGGGGAGAAGGTGTTAGCCTGCTTCCTGGCTCGGAAATGAAATAGCCGCCGCGCTGCCAAAATACGGGTCCAGGCAACGGGCGCAAGTTCGGGGAGGGAAGGGGAGACGGTAGACGCACGTTACACTCGCGACCTTCGTACACGTCTTCAAGACGTATTTGTACACTGAACCCGCATCGAGCACGAGGGTTACAGTCTCTCCGGGAGGAATCAGGACTGCTCCAGCGGTGTTGCCGTTCCTGCTATTGTAGTCGCGGAGCAGCTGGAGGGATGTGTAGTCATGGGTGTCGTTCGTGAAATCGAGGAGGACGTCGTAGGATTGGACGAGACCCGGCATCGTCTTGATCGAACGAGCTGGAGGAGAGGGATAGCGAGGGAACGGAAGATGGAGGAGGAGATGGTGGTGGGTGGAAGAAGAGAGAGAAGGAGGCGAACACGGAAGAACGCCGTCTATGGCCCTGCTATCCCGATTTGATGTGGAATGGAGACCGAACAATGACTGTTGGACTGCTCACTCTCCCTCCCGAAATTCGGTTAATCATCTTCAGATTTCTCCTCCACCTCTCCCTCCACTCTCGACACAACGGGCATCTCAGGTTGCTTCAGACATGCACGCGGATAGCCGCCGAGGCCGGGCCGATAGTGCGCCAGTACCTCTGCCTCAAGGACGAGTCTCAGATCAGAGGTCTCCTCTTTGATGCCCACAGAGACCATCTGGCGCAGGTCTGCACAGCAGACGTCGCCAACGATTCCCGTCTCATCCGTGACAATGAAACGTCAGAGGTGAGGAGAAACATCTGATCCCCGGGGTTTTAGGCTGAACTTTTGCCTTGCTGCCTCATGTCCGACTCTTTGCGCTCGGCCACATGCTGATCCATGCCTTTTGTCTCTCCCACAGTTCGTGCCGGTCTCCGTATTATATGTCGCCTTGTGGAAAATGACGTCCCTGCGTTCCCTGCGCGTATTCGTAGTCCAGCGTGCCGTCTCCATCGACCCCCACGGTACGGGCTTTTCCCCACCTTCCTTGTTCGCATCCGCCATCAGTGTGGACTACTAGTTCGTGATTTTTACCCCCGTTCCCTTGGTTAGGTCTAGCAGGCAAACGCCTCATCATTGATTTCGAGCGAGCCCTATTTCCATCGGGCACCGCCGACCAGCCGCCATTGTCCACCTACGAGCTACTGCTCCCGGGGAAGACGACTGTTACGCTGCTCACCACGCTTCGCTCTCCCTTTATCGAGACCCTACGGTTGTCAGGGACCGTTCGGATCGCTAACACCCCGTCTACTACACTGAAAAACCTGAAACATCTCACGATCGACAACGCGCAAGGAAGTTACTTCGACACTCGTGACTTTCTCCAAGATTTCCCTTCCATCCAAATCCTCGAATCTTTCAGCTATGGCCAGAGCGACCGGCTGAGCTTCGAACTTCGGGACCACCACTTACACACCGTGTCCACCGCCACCACCTCATTACGCAAGCTCGTGTTGATCGACTGCCGGAAACTGACGACCGCAACCATCGCCCACTGTCTAAAACAGTTCCAGCGGCTAGAATACTTCGCCCTGGCGCTCGTGACGACACTCGAACTAGAAGTCAACTTCATCCGGGACGTCCTTCCTTCTACCATTCAAGTTTTAAGACTCGCAATTCGGAGCGGGATGTGGACGAGGCCCTTTATTGATGAAGAGGGCGATATCTACCGGACAGTGGGGAGCCTGGTGCGGGAAGATGGTGGCGTGTTAGCCGAGGTGAGCCTGTATATGCGGCCGGAGTTCTCGATGGACCCATCATGGGTGGCATGGTTGTCCAGCGCAGCCCATAACTCTCGTACCCAGCTCATCCTTGACCAATGGATAAGTTCGGAACGCATATAATTAAACCCAATGCACTGTTCCCGCGCTTTCGGGACACGAGTAGAATTGGACAGAACAATCATTATCATGAAATACGTCGGCTTATATTTACACAATTTTTGTGCTTTTGAAAAATATACATTACAAGGAATCGCTGCGCACCAACGACCGACACGAGACTTCTTCGCATGCGGGTTGTAAACTTCTTGAGCGCCACTACCTAAGGTTGTGAAACCTGTGGTTGCGGCATGGAAACGCCGGCATTGGGAGTCGCAGTGGTAGTAGTCATTGGTCGTTGTTTGGTGCCCCTCTCACGATGACGCCCGAAGAAGGCGAGCGCGAGGGCCAGAGTGAAGGCGATCATGACAAAGGACCTGTCAGAACGTCAGCGGTTTGAAAAGCACATGAGTGAGTTGGGACAAACCAGTTGATCCAAGCGAACGCCATCGTGGCGTTGACCATGTTGACGATGAAACAAGAGCGCCCACCGCTGAAGTGTGGTCAATGAGGATACAGGCCGCAGAGCAGGCGAAAATAACTTACACACAGCTGAGGCCACTTCCTCCGATTATCGACGTGAAGAGGGCTGCGCCGATGAGCCAGAGGACCATGGATATGAACATTCTATTCGTTCCGCGTCAGGTCAAGCCGGAATCGTGGAAGGAGAGACTTAGGCTCGTACACGATCACCTGGATCAAGATAGCCATGCCCGGATCATCCATCGTCATGAACATCGCAAGCAAGAGCCCCGCGAGAATAGTCCAGGAGGAACAAAAGACGAGGTAGCGGGTCCGGGCTCGGATAGGGGACGAGAAGCCGAGCAAACTTCGGTTGATCTCCCAGGTTAAATCAGCTGCGAGGCCGAGCTGGATAGTTCAAGCGTCAGTATGAACATGCGCCGTTTGCGATGGGGGGGGGGGGGCGCACCTCTACCATTGCAAAGATAATGGTGAAGCAGAGAATAACTAGGGGCTCAATCAGCACAGCGATACTCGTCACCTCACGTCTAGCGACGTACCGATGTAGGTAACCTTCAAAGCGTCACGCGCCATAGTAAACAAATATACGGACAGGGAAAGCTACAGATGGTTCGCGAGGGATAGGAGGGGTCCCCGACTCCGACAGGAGGAGGGTTTGTCCGTGACGAAACGTCCCGACCTCCCTGCTAACGATGTAGACCATTCCGATTGGTTGGCCCGACCAAACCACCCTAGCCGCCTTAGTAGCTGTTTCCA
>Ga0307517_10004721_pt1 | contig 20845 bp, 10 predicted proteins | sample 23_EM_MG_FD_194515 | JGI IMG/M metagenome (GOLD analysis project Ga0307517, IMG submission 194515) | Populus trichocarpa ectomycorrhiza microbial communities from riparian zone in the Pacific Northwest, United States - 23_EM | ecosystem: Host-associated > Plants > Roots > Unclassified | place...
ATATATATAATATATATATATATATATATATATATATATATATATATATATATATATATTGAAAACGTTATTCTTATAATTAACACATTAAAACAATTTAAAAAAAATAAAATTTAATAAAATGCCGTTTGGAAGCGTTCTAAACGGCCTCTGACTGTTCCCATAAACATCCCTCCATGACCCGCGCTGCACGCCTCGTCCCTCGCCTACCAACTTTCCCACCTTAAATACTCTCATCTCTCCTCCCTAAAAACAAACCATCTAAAAAAAAAGTAAGGAACTCTCATCTCTCACTTTCCACTATGCAAAAGAGCGCTTCAGCTTCTTCATTAGGCCCAGGAGGCCTAGACCTGTCTCAGATCTTCTTCAAACCAATCCAAAACACATCTCCGCCATCACCCACCAAACGCCACACCAAAATTTCTGTTATTGGTACCGGCAATGTAGGCATGGCAATAGCCCAAACAATTTTGACGCAAGACTTAGCTGACGAGCTTGCCCTTGTTGATGCCATACCTGACAAGCTCCGCGGAGAAATGCTTGATCTCCAACATGCTGCAGCTTTTTTACCCCGCACCAAAATTCTTGCATCCACTGATTACTCTGTCACTGTTGGATCTGATCTTTGTATTGTTACTGCTGGGGCTCGACAGATTGCCGGGGAGTCGAGGTTGAATTTGTTGCAGAGGAATGTTGCAATGTTTCAGGGGATTATACCTCCACTTGCTCAGTATTCTCCTGACACGATCTTGATGATTGTGTCGAATCCTGTTGATGTGTTGACTTATGTGGCCTGGAAGTTGTCGGGGTTTCCTTCGAATCGGGTTATTGGATCTGGTACCAATTTGGATAGCTCCAGGTTTCGGTTCTTGATTGCTGATCATCTTGATGTCAACGCCCAGGATGTACAGGTGAGGACATCGATTGATCTTGTTTGTTATTTTTTTTTTTTGAGTAGTTATGCAAAATCACAATTTATCCCACTGCATTTTTTTCGAGCATATGTTCAATTTGATTTCATGTCACTTTGTTTGAAGCTTTGGTGCGGGAAAGCTGGCAGATAATACATTGAAATTGAATTCTACAGAAAAGAAAAAAAAATTACAGAATTTCAGTTATGCTCTGTAGAATTTAGAGAAGAGATAGAAGAACAGTAGATATTTTCTTCATTAGTTTGTGTTGTTGCAGAGTGTTTTTAAGGTAGAAGAAGTGCACAACAGATGCCAAGAATCGTGCAGGGAAGTTACAATACAGATTTTGAGAGATTTGATGTAGCTAAACTTTAGGAATCAATCTTCCCTTAAACAATCTCGCAAACAATTATCTCTAGCTGAACATTAGGAATCAGTGATTGTAATTTTCTGATGATATTCTGCAATCTTGTTGTCCTGCTGATATGCTTGATGATTCACGTTTCCATTTCCATCATTTACATGCTTGTGCAAAGTATTTCTGTACATTTTGATTAAAAGAAGAAGAAGAAGGAAGTCTCATGAGCAAATCATGTGGTCAAAATTGAAAATTGACTTTCGCTATCTGCGTTTGAATTTTTTAATTGTTAACATTTCTTTATAGGAAAAAATATTTCTGAATCTTTACTTTTTCTTTGGTAGGCTTACATTGTTGGTGAGCACGGGGATAGTTCTGTGGCATTATGGTCTAGCATAAGTGTAGGAGGAGTGCCCGTATTGAGCTTCTTAGAGAAGCAGCAAATACCCTATGAGAAGGATGCACTGGAGAAAATCCACAAAGCAGTTGTAGAGAGTGCATATGAAGTGATTAGTCTCAAGGGCTACACATCTTGGGCAATTGGGTACTCAGCTGCTAACTTGGCTCGGTCCATTCTCAGAGACCAGAGGAAAATCCACCCTGTTTCCGTTCTTGCAAATGGGTTTTATGGCATTGGCGATGGGGACGTGTTCTTGAGCTTGCCTGCACAGCTAGGTAGAGGAGGGGTTTTGGGGGTGACCAATGTGCATTTGACGGATGAGGAGGCACAAAGGCTCAGGAACTCTGCTAAGACCATCTCGGAGGTGCAAAGCCAGTTGGGACTTTGAGGTCAGTGGACATTTGTTCTATTCGTTGCGCTTTGTAGGTAGTATCTTGGCTTGTTTTCACTCGTAACTTTTATGTTTCCAGTTTTCATTCAGTGTTGTCATTTGTCAGTATAGATACATTTTTGGGAAATGTTTCCCATCCATAACGAACTAAAAATGGCTTTGTTTTGCTGTTGCAACAATTATGTGGAGTGATTGCGATGGTGATATTCGTCCTGTCACTCTTGCAAGAAGAACTTGGACTGTGGGAATTTATGTTGCAAAAGCACGCTGGCTTTAAGACATACTTAGCCAACTGTACTGATTGGAACTCTTTTTGGAAAATCTGCAGCATTCATTTCAAACAAGCCTGGTTAGAGCATCTAGAAGGAGAGATGTTATTTAGAAGATTCAAATCTGTAATATAGCTTTATGAATGGGGGTGTGTGTGTTTTGTGTTGTGTGTTTGTTTAGAAGAGACAATTATATTTTAATATATTTGATAAGTAATTATTTTAACAACTCGATATGATTTAGTTGGCTTGACAGGTTTAAAGACAACTCGAAATATAAATATAATATTTAAGGATGAAATGGGAAAAAATTCAATTAAAAAAATAACAAAAAAACATGGCTTGACAGGTTTAAAGACAACTCGGAATATAAATATGATATTTAATGATGAAATGGAAAAAAATTCAATTAAAAAAATAACAAAAAAACACGGCTTGACAGGTTTAAAGACAACTCGGAATATAAATATGATATTTAATGATGAAATGGAAAAAAATTCAATTAAAAAAATAACAAAAAAACAATTCGAGAAAACCTGAATGAATTAGCTAAACTCATGATATAGGTTATAAGATTAAAATAATTTTATAAAAAATAAATTAAAGAAGTATAATTTTTTATAAAATCAAAGAAAAAAAACTAGTAAAAAAAAATTATTACAATGAATATTGTTTTGCAAGGTTTTAGCAATTTTACAAGATATGTAGAAATAATATATTTATAAAAGAAATAATATTTTAACATTTTATTTAGTATTTTTCTTCGAGCATGTTAAACGAAAAGCTAAATTTTTTTTTTTTTAGTTTTTATTTAGCACATTGGAGATGCCTTTACAATGGCAATTCCCCTCAAAGAGCCATTGCTGTTACATTAAAATGTAATAAAATACTTAGATTAGATTACTCGCTGTAGCCAATTCATGGTAACTTAATTTTTATTTGTTTATAACTTTTTATGCCCAAATTAATAATCAATTTTTAAAAAATTTGTTAAAGAAAAAAATTCAAGAAAAGAGAATTGAAGTGTAAAGGAAAAATCTTATAATCAATTTCAAATTCACTAGAAAAAATTTAGTCCATCTACTTTTATTTTTTTTACTTTGCAATCCTTTTAATTTTTGAAATTTTAATTTTAATTTAAAAGTTTGCTTTCTTAACATTTCAATTTCGAGTTTAAAAGAAAAAAGAAGAAGTCGCTTAAAAATAATAAAAAAGAGAAAAAGTTGATAAATAGATACTTTTCAACCACTAAATATATATTTCTTTGTGTCAACAAGTTCTATTTAACAAGAGGCGTTAAATGATTATGATTTATTTTTCTTCTAAAAACATGTCTGGAAAAATAGATCAAGTTTCATTTAGATTTTTTTATTCGGTTGATTTTCATTTTTTTAGTGATTTTAAAGTATTTTTGGGTTGATAAATTATTTATGGAATTTCTTATGGTGTATTGGATCAAAACGGCTTATAAACTAGGTTTTAGGGTTCAAAAACTTGGACCTTGATTTTCTATTAACCAGAGGTGACCAAAAAATATAACAATAAACGACTTGTTGCTTGCTTAAAAAAATAAAAACAAATGATGTCTCGGCTGCTCTCGAGAAAAAAAACATGTGCGGGCTTACGCTTCAAAGCCTAATGCTTTTTTATTAAGGCCTAGGCCATTAGTGTATGGTTTTTTTTTTGTTTTTTTTTTAATCTATTTTCACTAATTGTTTCTATCCATTTAGCTTTGTTTTTTTATTTAAAAAAAAAAATGATTGATTCTTTTATATTTTTAATTGCATAATATTTTGAAGAGGTTAATTTGATTTGTCTTGAATCTTTTTCCTTGTATATTTTGTATAGATTAGGTGTTTTTGTATACATTTTTTTATATAAAAAATAATTTGTTATTAGGAATAAGAATTAGCCGCGAAGATAAAATAAATAAACACTTAAAATAAAAAAATATAATGGATATAAAACATTTGCAAGTACATTTATATTTTATTTCTACTATAAAAATTAACTTTTTATTTTAATATTTAATTAATTTTAGCAAATTTATCTGCTCATAAATTCCTTAATTTATTTTATAAATCATAAATAACGTATCTTCGCTCTTTGATTAAAAAACATTATATTAATAATAGAATTTTATAATTTGTTTTTTTTACTCTATAAAGTTATTATGGTTTAAAACAAACATCCCAATATTAGATTATTATTCACTTTTTTGAGTATTTTTTTATTATATAAATAATAAATAATTTCACCATAAAAAATGCATGAAAATCTTGATCCCACCCTTGTTGCAGCAGAGACCAGTTATCTGATAACGCACGACAACCGCAGTTAAGCGAAGGGGATGTCAAGACTCGAGACCAAGTCCAAAATCCAAAACAGGACAACTGACCTTTGGTATCTCATGATTGGTGGTCAAAAATTGGAACACCGCGGCTTCTTGGAATTTGGAATTATAAATCAACTCAGGGATAGTTTGGTTTTTTTTTCCCTTTCAAATTGCAGTCTAGATAGTTAGTGATTTGGAGCTTCTCAAGCTCCTAAGAGAGTATGGTGGATCATGTTCCAAATCTTATTCTTGGTTTTGAATGATTTGGATTAAGTGAAAAAATAATAATTAACAGTCAAAATGTTTTTATTTTTATGATGCATTAAATTCAATTATTTAATTTGAATTTAATGATTTATATTAATGAATATAACAATCAATATTATATTTGAAAGCGTAGTTACAAAACTCTACTCGGTTTGTGAATTAATCTGTTGATCCATGAAACTAAAACCTAGTCAATGTTATTTTAGAGTGTTTTTTTTTAATATTATTACTTGGATTAATCGAGTTAATATTAAATCTATAACTTCAATTTTAGATCGATCAATCTTGAGTTTTGTAACTAAATAGCTCGATAGTACAGTTAGTTTAAGAGTTTGAGTGTGTTTTCATTGTGCTTTTTAAAAAATATATAAAATTTTTTGTATTAAATTATTTTTTAATGTTTTTTTATTTTAATATATTTATATAAAAACTTTAAAAATAAAAAAATATTATTTTAATATATTAACAATCACTGTTAAAATACCAAATAATCCAGAAAATAGTGAAGCTTACCAAGCTACTGGGCTCCGAGCCCAAAACATTACACCGCACATGTCTGAAACGCTATCGTTTAATAGACTGTCGTAAGCAGAAACAACTTCTTTCGAATTGCTGAAATTCGTCAATTCACAAACACTCGGGAAAATCACCAGATAGGTAGTGAAGATTGGCTGACAACAACAATAGTACTTCAGGAAGTAGAAGAAGGAAGATCGAGCTAAATCTAAAGCCGAAATGGCAGGTAGATTGAGCAACGTGGCTTCACGGATCATGGGAGGAAACGGCGTCGTTAGCCGCTCTGTCGCCTCCTCTCTTCGCCTCCGTTCCGGCATGGGCCTCCCCGTCGGCAAACACATCGTCCCCGATAAACCCGTTAGTATATATTAACTATTTTCAATTTTTTACAAAAAAAATCAAATCCATAAAGAAAATTCATTTGGGGTTTTTATTCTTTCAGATTTCCGTGAATGATGAGCTGACGTGGGACAATGGGACTGCGTTTCCAGAACCTTGCATAGATCGAATCGCCGATACTGTTGGAAAGGTAACCAGTGACTATTGATTTTATTATTATAACTTGTAAATATCAATTTATTGATTTTCCTTTTCCTTTTGGGATTCTTTGATGGTAATAGTATGAGGCCTTGGCTTGGTTATGTGGAGGTTTGGGATTTTTCGCGAGTCTCGGGTTGTTAGTTGTGTGGAATGATAAAGCTTCTACGATTCCATTTGTAAGTTAAATAACTCATATTTTGGTTATTAGACCCCCCTCCCCCCTCTATCCTTTCATTCGGATTTAAATATTTGATTTGCTTACTTGAATGGAATCGATATTTGTTGGTATTTTGGTATCAATTGGTGAATGTGTTTTTGTTGGTGTGTTTAATTAAGTGGAGAAATAAATTTCCTTTCGAGTCATAACCGATATTCACACTTAATATTATCAAGTTAAGCTGTCAACCTTGTATAATCAATTTAATTTCATGGTACTTAGCTGTAGTGCAAACATTAGTTAAAGAGACAAAACCTTGATCTCTTTGGAAGTGAATTTCAACCTGACTAAATTACAAGTTAGGACATGATATAGTTCTGAACTTATGCTTTCAGTAATGATGCAATATAAATGGCTGATTCCTCTGATTAACGCGACACTATCTTGCAAAGTAAATGACCATCAAATGAGGGGGGTTGAATTTAAGACCTGCTTGGTTATAGAGCTCTGATTTCTGTCCTAATTCTGTGATTGAAATGTTACTCTAGTGTTCTAGAAAGAAAATTGCACATGTCAGGATAGTCATGAATGTTTAAAATGTTAATAAGATTTAGCTTTGGTATTTGAAAGGAATTGGTATCTGTTGCACTTTTGATATCAGTCTAGGAAACTAGTTCTTGTTATTGAGTTTTGTGATGTGAAAATACGTTGTCTTTTGAGTTGAAAAATGCTGTATGATGACATCTACTTCAATTCAACTTTGTTTTGATGCCATGGTAGAGGACATGTCGGTGGTTCTTAGAAGCTCCTGGATGAAGATTTATCAACTTCATGAGGTCATTTTGTTTCAATCAACCCTTTCCTAGTGTATTGCTTTTGGTGAAAGTGGGGAAAGCAGATGTGCTTTCATAAATGACGGCATTTCCATTGTTACATTGGATAAGAGCTATTAGATATGTGCTTAAGAAGTTGGTATTCATGTCAAAACTATTATTAAGTTAAGCTCTTGAACTAGTAATAACCATCGAGTTTCTATAATACTCAGCTTCAGTGCAAAAAATATTGAAAAAGATAAAACCTTTGTCTTTCTGGAAGCAAAATTTGAGCTGACTAGATTACAAGTTAGGACAAAACATGATACTGAACTTAGGATTCAGATGATGACGCAATAGCAAACAACTGATTCCTCTGATTACTCATATGACCTTGCAAAAATTAGTGATGGGAGTTGATTTCTTATAACTTTAGGAAGAAAACTCTTGAGTGAGAATGTGATGTCCATGCTCCAAATCTAAAGCCTCACACTTGACAGAGAACCATAGTTTTCCTTTGATGCATCTGTCTTGGGTTTGTCCTTTATCCAATTATAGCCACAGCAGATTACTGCTCAGCTCAGCTTAACTCAACTAAGTCACAGGGGATGAAGGAGTTTAATTTTGAAGTGTGCTACATTTGAACACAGCGAATCTATTTCCTGTTCAGTGCTCAATCACTCCTCCACTTTAGGACAAGTTTTCAATTATCTTTCAAAATTCTGCAGTTTTATACTGATCTGAATTTCCTATGTCTTTAAGTATGGGATACATTAGAACTTGTAAACTTGCAGGAACTGCCTATTCTAACAACTGCTAGTCATTGATAGAGTTTATATACCCTTTCATATTCATAGTGCTTGATGATACTTGAGTCTGTCTTGTGCTTTTCCTTAGGGAAGCCTGATGTTTGTTTGTTGTCACTGATTCCAAAAGCAAAGGTTTTCCTTTCGAGCCAGTTGATATGCCTCTGTATATATGAAAATTATCCAGTCATTAATATCACACCCTATGTTTGTTGGAGAAAAAAGTGGAGCTTTCAGGCAAAAAATGCCTATCCTGCTAGGAATTGTGAATCTAAACTGCCACCACATCACATGATATAGGTTCTCTGAGGTGAGATTCATCTCAAAACTTGATTAGAGTATTTGAATATCACTGGTACCGATATACTTAGACTGGGTAATTCAAGCCCATGTATTAGAGTGGAAATTCAACCTGATCATCTCCTTAGAAAGCTAAACCAATTTCCTGATATGTTTTCCCAAATGTACAGTCCTTGAGAATTATAGGGAAAGGCTGGAAAAATTTTTGTGGGAAGCATCCTGTTCCCTTGAATTTTCTTTTGCATTGGCATTATGCAAAATCTAATTATTCTTGAGAGATACCAATTGCAAGTTTAAAGATATTGATCAAGCATAAAAGTGTTTGCAGCAGAATTTTGAAGGTCCTATCCATTTTAAGAGTATTTCATTTTGGCAGTCTGATGTCTTTTATCTTGTCTATCATTAGTGGAGCTATGTAATTTATGGTAATTTTTGGGCACTTCAATAATGATTCTGCATTCATAGTGTATGATGATGTTATGCTTCTGCCTTGTGAATAACCTTGTTATGTTTTGTCAAATATCACTTTATCTCATCAGCTGCATGTGTTTTCTTGTTATAACTTCTTGTTTCATCTTCATATTTTGTTCTATATAGAGTATTTTATGCTTAACATTTTAGGCATCCTCTTTTAATGCAATTGTGCTGCTTCTGTGCACTTTAAACATTTTTCTTATTCAGCACTTTACGTTTCTGATGCTTGGGCGTGCACACACTCAACATTTTTCCTGTTCCACATTTAACATTTCTTATGCTGACAACAGCATTTTTCTTTTCTTTTTTTATTCTTTTGATAAGGCACCGAAGGTGTATCCATATGACAACCTGAAGGTGGAGCTTGGTGGAGAACCGTAGGGTTGATCTAGGAGTGGTTGTATTCCTTCTTGCTCTTTCTCATGGCTGTCCTCTTTTGTTCATCATTTTGCCTTTGTGAATTGTGATGGTTAGAAATAATGGCTGTGGCTGAAATTAACATCAAACAAACAGACTTTTAAGTTTCTCAAAGCTGGTTCTCAAACAAGATGGTGTTCCTTTTTTCAGATTCCTTTTTTATGTTTCTGCCAGTAAATTGGATTATTTAAAATAAGGGTGACCATCTCAGCTCTAAGCATGTGGTTTGCGGTTTTTGTAATCTCTAACCTCTTGTTTTATTCCTTATCCCTTGATTATATCGTGGATAATTTTTTGTCGAGCTTCGATTTATTTTTTCGAGAATAAACTATCTCCACTGAGTTCCCCATAGACACGAAACTTGTAGAGTTACTGATGGCAGGACTTTGGCCACCAATGAGCTTTCTCTTTGCTCTTCTTTTTGCCTGACTCTCTCTCTTCTTTCGTAAAAGTCAAGGATTGAAATATAAAACAGAGGGTTGGATAGAGAAAAACATTTCCGTGTTTTTGAAACATTTTGGTGGGTTTTTTTGGGTTGATAAATGAGTTTTTGGAGGTTCTAAAAATGTTAATTATGTGTTTTTAAATAAAAATGAGTTGAAAAAAAAAAGAATTTTTTTTTTTTAAATCAAACCTGAAATTCTAGCCACTATGGTGTGTGGTCGAGGCATGTGGGTTTAGGCTAGAAGGCCTTTGCACACCTGAGCCTGGAATTTTTTCCCCTTGAATTGTTGACGGCTTGGATTTGTTCTCTCTTGAATTGTTTTGCTTTTATTTCTTTTAGGGTTTTTAAATTTATTGTTTTTTATTTCATTTTTAAATTAAGTTTTCTTTTGGTGATATATAAGAGAAAATGTAAATATATAAAGAAGAAGTTTAAAACAATTTCTTAAAAACAATATTTCATTAGATATTTGAATTGCGAAACAAGATTTATTTTTATTTCTTAAAGAAAAACCAGCTATAATAAACTACACATACGGATATCAAGTTTCCCTTGGTAATTTCACATTTTTATATATATATATATATATATATATATATATATATATATATATATATATATATATATATTTTGATGATTGTAGGCGGTAGATTTGCGGATTAGATGATTGAATTCATAGTTTTTAGGATACAAGGGTCTGTTTGGTTTTTGGTTGTCTTAGAGGTGTTTTTGATTGGAGTTTTAGCTTCTTTTAAATATGTGATTCAAAGTCATTTTCCACCACCAATGTTCAAGTCACCGCCGCCACCATCAATGATCAAGTCACTGCGGCCACCACCTCCCTCTATCACTACCAAAAGGCACTTGCCCTAGAGATACCTTGAACTTTCAATCGCCCTGTCTGGTAATAAATAAGATATCTGCAGTAATGCATGCATTTATGGTTCAGACATTAACTTCCATCCCAAAGACCATTGACTTGCTATGCACTTCACATGCTTCGGCAACTGCAAGCATATGCCAGCTCCTCTGTTTGGTCACAACCTAGCTTAATGCATTGATCAGTACTGTTGATTTAACAAAACAAATTGACTGTACTAATTTGCTTCTTCAGAGATTAATCCTTCTCCCTGTTTTAATTTTGTCTATGTCGGGGAAGATTAAAGGATAGTTTTTAAGGCTTGAAGTGTTTATTTATTTTTTTTAATTTTAAATTAAGTTTTCTTCTGGTGACTATATTTATCTATCATATTTTGATAAAAACAAAATTTATATTTTTCTTTTGGTGACATATGAGAGAAAATGTAAATATATAAAGAAGAAGTTTAAAACAATTTTTTTTTTAAAAAACTATTTAATTAGATATTTGAATTGCGAAAAAAAACTAGCTAATATATATGTTCAACCAAATTTATATATATTTTATAAGAGAGGTGATTTTATATTTATATCAATGTTCGCTAAAAGTCCCTACTTCTCCCTTTTACTCTCCGATGCCTGTTTGCCTTGGTAATTTCACATGATTATATTATTTTTGATGATTGAATTCATAGTTATAAAATGTGGGCATGTTTGTATAATATCACTTCTATTTATGATTCTTTTATTATAATATTCCCTTTGTTTTATATTATAGCTTCCATAATATATAGATTCTTTGTAAAATCGTTTTATCACTGGATTTTATTTTGTCAAATATTATATATACAGCAACAAAACAGCAATATTCCCAACCAATCCTTTACTATTAATTTATAAAAGTCGAATTTGATCCCATTTCTTTTAGAATTAGTTTTCATGCTTGCAAAATGTGTTTTCAGTTGCGGTAATCGAAACATCGATAAAATAGCTCTCAGTTTTTTTTTTTTTTAATAGTTTAGTGTTAATGCATTTTTGTCTACACTTCTGATAACTCATTAACTTGACTAACCTTGGGTTCCAGAGATCCATACATAACAAAAAAGAAGGTCAAAAACAGATTGCAAAGCTTGCATGCATGGAAGATCTGGGCAGCTTAGATCCATGCATGAAATCTTTCCTGACCAGCCATATTACTCTCGCGGTCTTAGGGATTTAGATCTGGGCAGCGACAGTACTGTGGATGCTATTATGGCGAGGACAAATAAAATATGTACCTTTTCTTTTCTCATGTCTCCCTAGGTTGTATACCATTCTCGTGACCAGATTTGACTTCATTTTTTAAATTTCTCATTTTATATTTCGGTGATTGCAACTTGAATTTCATTATTTATTCAATTTTTTATTTGGCTATTTTAATTTTATATTACGAGAAACAAGTTAGTCGAATTAATTTAGGTTATCTTAAGTTAATTTAAGTTTTTTTTATAATTAATTTTTTTAACATTTTATCATTTTGCATTACATTATAAATCCATGAGTTTTGCAACTTTTCGCTTTTTTTATGGGGTTATTCATGGTATGGTTTTTTTAATATTTTTTTATTTAGTTTTGGTTTTTTTCGTTAGGTTTTTTAAAAAATTATTTTTATCTCAATCTCATATCACAAACAGTAAGTTAACCGAGCTAATCTGAGTTAAAATTTCTTTTTTGATATGTTTTTTGAAAATTATCTTCTATTTATTTTCGTGACTTTGCATTGGATTATTTGGCATAGAACTTTACATTTCGAACTCTGAGCTGATTGTTCTGATACTAAAATTAACTATGAACTACCACAAAGAGACGGAAAAAAGAGCATGGAAAGTCAACTAGAAAATATTCGATCCAGATTTATTACCTCCAATTTTCCCGGCTGCATGCATGCTTATGGTTCACGTCTAAGGATTTTTAAAAGCCAACTGGTGCTTATTCTCCACCTATAAAACGCCTGACCAGCCACTTCTCTATTTCGTACCACCGCCTCTCACATTCTTTCTTAAACCTCGATCACGGTCCTTATAGTATCTCTAAAACATTCTACAGTTTTAGATATATGGCTTCAGGAGCACTAGCCTCCAATGCCCTTCTCCTCTCCCTCTACATCTTATTTTTGGCTTTGCTGAGCTCCGCTGAGTATTGCCCACCATCACCACCCAAGGTCAAGTCACCGCCTCCACCACCACCCAAGGCCAAGTCACCACCTCCACCACCCAAGGTCAAGTCACCACCTCCACCACCACCCAAGGTCAAGTCACCTCCACCACCCAAGGTCAAGTCACCACCTCCACCACCCAAGGTCAAGTCACCTCCACCACCCAAGGTCAAGTCACCACCTCCACCACCACCCAAGGTCAAGTCACCTCCACCACCCAAGGTCAAGTCACCACCTCCACCACCCAAGGTCAAGTCACCTCCACCACCCAAGGTCAAGTCACCACCTCCACCCAAGGTCAAGTCACCACCCCCACCACCCAAGGTCAAGTCACCACCCCCACCGCCACCAATGGTCATGTCACCACCACCACCAATTGTCAAGTCACCGCCACCACCAATGGCCAAGTCACCACCACCAATTGACAATTCACCGCCACCACCACCTCCATCACTACCAAAAGGCACTTGCCCTAGAGATACCTTGAAGTTGCAAGCATGCGCAAATGTGCTGAATTTGTTGAAAATCTTTGTTGGTGAAAAAGAAAAGGCCAAATGCTGCAGCCTCATTGATGGTCTTGTTGATCTTGATGCTGCTGTTTGCCTTTGCACTCGAATCAAAGTTGATCTCCTGGGCCTTATTAAGTTAGACGTTCCTGTTGCCGTGGAGTTGTTGCTCAACGAATGCGATAGGAAGGTCGCGGAAGATTTCAAGTGTCCGCCCTCCTAAGTCCTTCAGTTTAATAAATTGCCGCGTATAATTTAGCTTTCCTTGCTATCTATCCCCACCTCATTTTATTGTTCTTTGGACTTTAGTAGCAAGGCTTTTGCTGGCTCGTGCCTTAAACATTGTTATGTCAAAAACGCTGTAATTTGCGATTAGTGTAGTGACTAGCTTGAAAGGCTCCTTTTGCCCTTTCTTCCTAGCTCGTAATCTATTTCTAATATTATGCTGCAATAATACGAAGTTTGATTTATGTTCTCGCGCGTTTTCTTTTTTCTTTTAGTAAGCTGACATATGCCCTTCGTGCGTGTGAGTTCTACCATTCACTAGGGCCGGGGTGACATCGGTAGGTAAATTGTCATTGACTTACCACTGTTGCATTTATGCCCTTGCATTTAACGTGGAATATCAGATTACTAACTGGGATAAGATCAGAGAGGTTCTGATTTTATGAATTATGCCACAATGGAGCATGGGCCGCATGCATGCAGTCAAAATTATGCACAAGCAAACCATATCTCATACGTGTATGCAGTTGTTTGGGGTGGTGGTTATTCTAGCTAATCTCACTCTGCAATATTGTGATTGAAAGTCGTGAAATACTTCAGAAAAGAATTGAGTTTTTTCAAGCCCGCGGATTGGTGCTGCAAAATACTTGTAAACACATGAAACATTCTGATATTTAAGTTAGTAAGATGTAAGAACAGAAAAATAATATGCGTTAAATAAAAATAGCAGGAAAATATAAATGAAATTGTATGTTTTAGGAAATCTTGAGTGATCGTTCGTAGTTTTAAAAATTATTTGGTGTTTATTTGTAGTTTTATTAGAAGTTAAATGGTTGTTGATGGTTCATGAAATTGTTGGGTGGTTAATGATGATTCTTAGAATTGTTGGGAGATTGATGATCATGTATAAGATTGCATGACCAAGCCTTTAATGGTTGTGTATGGCGCCCAAGACTTATATGACCTTCTTATCCTTACATGTGACTAGGGTATTTATATACCATATTCTTGAATTTACTATATGAAGAAGGAAATAATTTTCCTAGAAAATTATGTCATCGCATGTTGGGCCAAACTTGCCATTGGAAGAGATATTGATGACAATATTTTCATAGAAAGTTGAGAGTTGGTATGCTATGCACATCATTAATTGGTAAAGATATTGGCAATTACAATATTAGGACATAACCATTGATTAGAAAAGCGGTGTATGCATTGCATTGAACAAATTATATGCATGGAAAGTTTATGTGCACGACTCATAAAAACTTGAAAAAATGCATAAAGATGTGTGCCAGGATAAGATTAGAAAAAACAAGGTGAGTTGGGGTCCGAAATTCCAGGTTTCTAGCCATTGGGTAAGCTCATACGACCTCAAACAATCAGTATGGCTGGCATGTACGTGCAATCTTTTTTTTTTTAATATAATTTTTCTAATCATCACAAACCTTATCTTTAACTTTAATGATATTAAATGTAATTGGTCTTAATGAAATTATCATTTAATAATTAACTTCAAATTTACTAAAATTTGTGACCTAGTATACATACTTGTGTTTTTATTTAGAAGTAGGATAAATACTTGTTTAAACTATAAAGTAATTTATTTTGCTTTGCTTTCTATAAGGTTATCTTGGTCTCATGAACCAAGTTATGAGTTTGCGGGTTAACCTGGGTAGACTCAGGTCATTTTAAGGTGTCCTTTTTTTAGATTGAGTTTTTTTTTTAATTTCATCATTCAACAATGAGTTTATTGAGAATTGATTTTTATAATTTATTTCAATTTTATTTCTATAGAGTTATCTTAGTCTCATGATCTAAATTAGAGGTTTGGCAAGCTAACCCATATTGAATCAGGTCTTCATGGTTTACTTTCTAAGAGGATAGTCTGATCTCATAACCCGATTAATAGGTGTGGCGTGTTAACCTGACTTGACTCGGGTTATTTTTTGTGTTTTTTTTAATTGAATTTTTTTTTCAATTTCATCATTCAATATTGAGTTGGTAATAAATTAAACTTCATAATTTATTTTGATTTACTTTCTCTGAAGTTATCTTATGACCCGAGTTTTAGGTTTGACAAATTAACTCGGATTGAATCAAATTCTTTTTTTGGGTCTTTTTCTAAATTAATTTTTGTTTTACAATTTCATCCTTAACACTGGATTGATTAAGGATTGAGCTTCAAAATTTATTTTAATTTGCTTTATTTAGGGTTATCATGGTCTCATCACTTAGGTCATAGATTTGACAAGTCAACTCGGGTTGACTCAGGTTGATCAAATATTTTTCTGTATCAATATTTTTTTAAAAAATGTCATCTTGAATTTGTTTTAGTCAAACTACGATTTTATCGGCCACTCAGGTTGTCTTTAGACCTACCAAGTCAATCAGGTCACATTAAGTTAATCCCTGTATGATTTACATTTTTTCTACTATAAAAACATTAGTAATGGTTGAATATTTTTTACATTAAAAAAAAACTGGATACAACTTGCAGAATAGCGCAAGCCAACAATCTAGTATTTGATGAAAGAGCATGTATTGTATAGTTTATCATAACAAAACCATTCTATTTAAATTATATATCCAATATTAAACAGGAGAACATATAAGTTTAGATAAAAGCATGTCTTGACAAACTTGAAATCAAAACTAAAAACATATAAAGATTCTAGCATGCATACAAAACATTTATTTAAAGAAGCATAAGATATAGAAATACAATTCTAGTATGCATATTACTATGTTTTAATCAAAATAAAAAAAGATACTTGTTGAAACATTTTAAAATAACAAAGCTTTTGTTGTTATCAATGATAAATTCTTTATTCTTAATACTTTATTTTAAAATAACAAAGTTTGCTGGTAAAAAAACAAGAAGAAAGAGAAGTACACCGTAACTGTAGGTTGCATTGACTTGCAAAATCAAATTTGGTTCGACTTATCAATAAATGCTTTCGAAGTTGTTTGTTGTTGTGTTTTATCTTATTATTTTAGTACATTTTAAAAGTATATTTGATAAGAAAGAACATTAAATTAATTATTTTTCAGTGTTTTTCAAATCAAAAGTGTTTTTTATTAAATAATAAATCGTGGTCACCAAAAAGTAGAATATTCAAACTTGCAAATATCAGATCCTGACTGATGTGCAGAGGATTCTTTTAATCACCGCTATAGACATGAGAACGAGAAACTTTGACGAGTTAGATATGCGAAAGATTATTGTATGTGGGAGACAACTAATCAATACAGGAAAATTATAGCAACAGTGAAAGATACTTGAATAAAGTCTTCCAAGAGGGAGGTTGAGCCAAATTAGTCACCTCCATTTTTCCCGGCTTCATGGTTCACGCTGAGGATTTTAATAGCCAACTTGTGCCCTTCTCCTCCCCTTGAATCTCATCCTCTTCACTTCGGTGAGATCTACCTATACCTATAATTGCCGCAAGGATGGCCTAGAGTTGAAAGCATGTGCAAATGTGCTGGGTTCGGTGAGGCTTGGAATTTGATCTCCACGAACATATCCTTCCTGTAGCCTAGTTGAAAATCTTGTCAATCTTGAAGCTGCTGCTTGTCTCTGCACTGTCATCAAAGCTAGCGTCTTCGACTTTATAAAACTAAACATTCCCGTTTCTATGCGTTTACTCCTCTGCGACTGCCACATGAAACCTCCAGATAGATTCTCGTGAAGAAGAGCGGAAGATAACAAGTTTATTATAAATTAAAATCTTTAAAAATCAATAACATCATAACTTAACTACAGGAGACACTCAAAATATTTCATGTTATTCAAGCTAAAATACAAGCTTTGTATTTATATTAGTGCTAGTCTTTGTTAAAATACTAGCTACACAGCTCTATTTATATTAATATTTGATCTAAACCCAATAAAAATATAAAATTCCTAAATTAAATAAGAAAAAATAAAATTTATAAACTAAAAAAAGAAATATAAACTCAATTAAACTAATCGGTTTCCTCGAATTAGACAGAATTCATTTTCAAGTTTAAATTGTTCTCACCTCAATCTTGTGGATATCTAATCAAGGCTCTCCAATCTTTTTTCTTTCTTCATTTTAGGTGTATTATAGTTCTATATTTCAACTCTAGTCCCTTTATATTACATTTTACATTAGAAATATCATTATTTCTTTCTCATTAGCTTCTAAAATAATGAATTGCAATCCTCAAACATGTTTCATCAACATGTATTGCATCCATACTTTAGCGGGGTGCGCGCAACGCGACATCGTTTGGTGACGGTAGAGGCTTTTGTCGTGCCTCTTGTGTGAGATGTGGTGTTGGAAAGGTTTTTTGATTTAATCATAAAATTATGATTAATGTTGAGGAGTCGCCACCTAGTATATGGTCATTAGGAACCTATAGTCTGCGAGAGTCTGGGTAGGGGACTGGTTGTGCAAGGGGAAGACGCATCACCCCCATTACACCCTACCTAAGGTAAGCTGCATTGTTGTTTGATTGTTTTCTAGATCGAGTTTTTATTCGTTGGTCTTTTCTAAAGTTCAAGACATATCTCTCTTCATGAGAGAGTTTCTACCTTATCGAGTTAAATCCTAACCGTTCTAAAATCTTAATTTTAGCATCGCATTTATTTACACCTTGTATCTTTAATTATACCTGAGAGTGTACTTTATCGTATAATTTTACACCCCACAAATATTAAAGTCTATATTTGGACCCTAAAAAAAGATTGGAAAAATGTTTTTGATATTTTAACCAAACCCTAATGAATGATCATAAACTGGTTATGACATCCATTTTTTTGGATTTTCAAAACATGAGAAAATGCAATTTCTTAATGAAAATATGCATTGAAAATTTTTAGGATTTGACCATATGCATGAAAACAAAATATTTTTTTTTTGTTTTTGAAAAGGGAAATTAATTTAAAAGTATTTGAGATTTTTTATAAAAAATTTTTTGAATTTTTTTGAAATATTTCGGAGAAAACCGGGTATTTTAATACCGGATTTTTATTTTACAGTGTAAATATACAACCCGATATTATGCAAAATTGGTAGAAAAATATTTGAGAAAATCATAATTTTTTGAAATGATTTTTGAATTTTTTTTGGATTTTTTATATTATAATATATATTATTATAAATAAATATATATACTAAATATACATGGACTGGGTCGGCCCAACTAACTGGGCCGAGCCTAGGAACTTTGGGTTGGGCCAAATCCTTTTCTTTATGGGGTCGGACCGAACCCAAATGGTTTGGCCCAGGCCCGCATGGTTGCTAGCCCGACCCAGCAACCATGCTAATTAATTATGTTGCATGCAGAATGAGAATTCGTTCTGCATGCAGCAACTTGGTTGCAGCAAAGGAGGGGCGATGCTACCTGATGCTGGAGTGGCTAAATGGATGCCTGGCTGGTCGAGACGGGGAGGGACAAACGTGAGGACGGTGGCTGAGGCTGTGGCAGAGATGATGACCGGTGGCAGAGCAGAATGAAAGAAGGAGATGAAAATCTACAGGGGGAGAGGGACCGGTAGTCGCAGTGGCTGTTCTACCACTGATGAGGATTTGGGTTCGCAAGGAGGCTGCGCTGTCATATGTTGGTGGAGGAAAAAGGTGTCTGTGGGGTCTTCAGGGGCTGAAGACACGGTGGAGAGAGAAGGAAGGGAGGAAAATGTTGGGTGGGAACCGGGGAATGACTGGTTTTTAGCCGACTTTGGACCCGATTTTCTCCTTACCCAGGCCATGAAATGCACCCCTATTTATAGGAGGTGGAAGAGGGACAATGTGTCTTTAATGGTGCCAAATCGTGGCCTTTGGTTTGACTGTAAAGGATCCCAACCGTTGGTTCAAAGTGTGCATCGTGAGTTGTCAAATCTGCAGGAAAAGACCGTCTGAGTTGGCCTCTTTAGGCCGGGGTCGGTGTCACGTTAATAGGCCTGAACGTACCATACTCGAGGATATAGGGATGTTAGGTGACCATTGTGGTGCATGTGTTGTCAAATTTGGTGGACATATGAGGTATTAAATGCACCTTAAAAGTAACTCCTTAGCTGTCATTTTGGGTTGAAAAATGAAGAAGATAATGAATAGTGAGCAGACGATGCGTTGTCTGGTCCTTTTTAAAAAAAAATGCAAAAACGACACCGTTTTGGGTTAAATAAAGGAGTTTTGTCAAACTTCAATTGAGTCCTTCCTCTTTCATATCTGTTCAATTGCACCCCTAATTAACCCTAAACCTTTGATTTAGTGCAATTTAGCACCTGCCGAATGTCAATTGGAACCCCAAATTTGCGTGCCTTTTGCGCTTTGGTCTTGACCTTGGTTTTATGCAATTTAACCCCTAATTGACTCCAAAACTTCAATTTTCCTGCAATTTAGCCCATGATTCAATCAATTAGCTTGATAAAAATTAAATTTGGTTTCTTAAAATTTTAATTTTCTCAATTAAGCTCAAATTAGACTCCCAAGCTTATTTTTTCACCAATTAAGCTCTAAATAAAATTAATTTGACCCATTTAAAGTATAATTATGTCCTTGCACTTAATTAAATCCTTCAATTGGACCCAAATTAATTCTTAAACATAATTAAAATTCAATTTGACCCATGATTAAATCAAATTGGCCTATTAAAAATTTGATTATGTCCTTGGACTTAATTTTTATGCAAATTCATCCAATAATCATTTAATTTGACTTTAAATTTGTATTTTTTCTTCATATTTGGGCATAATGGGGTACAATTAGGCCTTGAATTTCCTTCAAATTTGCAGCTTGGTTTTTATGTATTTTTTGGAATCCTCCCTTGTCTTCTTTCTTCACGTCGCTAACCTTTATTTTAATTTTAATTTTTTTATTTTTATTTTGAAAGAAAATGAATTTTGAGGAATGACCCAGAATTGGGTTATGACACATGCAATCCTTGAATAAATATACCTTTGTAGTAATATTAAAATTGTAGTTAAAATGATCAATACCGATTAAATCAATAACTTTCTTTTGTTGAACACTTTTCATGTTTCATTTGCACTTAACCTCTAGCTTGTTAATAAGAAAACCATTAATGACATCATTACTTCCTTTACTGTCATTATTTATGTCAAATTAACGTCATAACCATATCAAAATAAATATCATAAATTGGTTCAAAATCTCTTCTTATTTGTTTTCTTGATTTTCTTTCCAAAATTAATTAATTCTGACTGCTAACTTCTAGCCTTGTTTCCTTAAGTAGATTGATTTATTTTAAGAAAGTTAAAAAATTATATCAAAAGATGTTTGGAATTTGAAATAGATCTTTTAAAATGATCGAGATGGACTGGAAGAGGCTGAAATAGTAACAACAATACTGGAAAAGTTGATAGCAACAGCTCGAATTATGTCATGTCATTTGGAATAATGACAAAAAAAGGAGGCACGTTGATATGTCTGCCAAAAACAATATCCTCTTATTCTTTATCTTAGTGGTGGCAATGCTGGTCATGCCTTTTGATAAGGGAGACCCAGTCATTCAATGTTTGGCCAATTCTTTCTCCTCTTGTTGTTTTTTATATATATATATATATATATATATATATATATATATATTCAACCTTTCAACATGTTGTTGGGCTTGATGATGTGGTGGGGGGGAATGTCTCCACTAGTAGGAGGTGGCGCAACCTGAAGGGTGGT
>Ga0307517_10004722_pt1 | contig 20841 bp, 29 predicted proteins | sample 23_EM_MG_FD_194515 | JGI IMG/M metagenome (GOLD analysis project Ga0307517, IMG submission 194515) | Populus trichocarpa ectomycorrhiza microbial communities from riparian zone in the Pacific Northwest, United States - 23_EM | ecosystem: Host-associated > Plants > Roots > Unclassified | place...
AAGAACCAGAACTCCTACCAAATCTACTCTCTACTCCTCACCAAGCGTGCCTCGCAACCCCCCTCGCACTTGCGCAGTATTATCCACATAGAATAGATTGTGCCCCTGGCGTTCACATTTTGAACAGATTCCAGTGGTCGTATCCGGTCTTTGGTAAAACTTTCCGAAGGCTCTGGCACTGATCTCGCAGATCTGTGCCTTGGAAGTTCCTGTGCTTCCAAATCCTTGTTGTCCTCTGTTGGTTTCCTTGAGCGTTTGGACCTCGTAACTTTCGCTTTCGACTATTTTTTCCGCGATGAGTTGTGCTATCCGATCTACGTTTTTGACTTGATAGTCTTGGTTGCCCATGTTGACTAGTACCACTTTGATTTCCCCAGTATAGTCGGAGTCGATCACGCCTGCATTGACAGCAATCTGATGTTTAACTGCCATGCCGCTTCTTGGCGCTATCCTGCTGTAGGTTCCTCGCGGTGCTGTGATTGATATTCCGGTTCGGACAACTTCTTGTCCTCGGGCTGGTATGGTCTTGCTTTCGTTTGCGTACAGGTCGTGTCCTGCTGCTTGTGCCGATCCTCAAGTCTGTATCTTTGCTTGCGTGTCCAGTTGCTTAACCTTGACTCGCTGATCTTTCTTGCTTTGAGCAACGCCGAACTCGACTTTCAAGTTCTCTTCTCGTGCTTCGTCTTCTGGTATCGCGTATACCGCGGGTGATTCTTTTAAACACCATGTCGTACATCTTTCGCTTTCGAAGGTGATCTTTCCTTGCCCCCAGTCAATTCGGGGGCTGTGCTGCTTTAACCATGGCCTCCCGAGGATAACCTCATGGTTGGGTAGTTTCGCCACTTGGAAGGTCGCCAATTCCCTATGGCTACCGATGTCCATAGGTACTTTCCCTGTATGGGTGATTGGTCCCATAGCGCTGGGTCGGCCGTCCGCCAGGTAAACTTCTCGTATCGTCTTGGCTTGTGGTGTTCTGATGTTGCATTTGCTGCAGAACCCTTTGTCGATAGAGTCGTCGGTTGCTCCCGAGTCGATCATCGCGTTGATCCTGATTTGTCTCGTTGTGCCATGTAGTCGTATCGTGACCATAATATGGTCATTTTCGTTGTTCAATGCTTCCGTGTTGTTCAGTGCCGCGTAAAGGTTCCTCATCTCAATGGGCTTTGGTTTGGTCGTGTCCCTCAGACTATTGCTTACTGGGGACTGTCGTCGTTTCCCATTTCTTCTTCTTTTGCGACCTCCATTTCCCTGGCTTTGGCCGGTGGTCTCCATTGTTTTTTTGTCGTCGTTCCTTGGTTCCCAGGCCGCTCCTTCTTTGCTGTTGGCCTGGCTTCGGCATACCGCTGGTCGATCTCCCGGTTTAGCGCATTGGAGGCATAAATTGCTTCTCATCCTTCGTTGGTATTCTTTGGCTGAGATGTTGAATCCAGGCCTTGTTCGGGTAGCATCCAACTCCATTGGATCTCCCTGATTGTCGTTCTGGGGTCAAAAGGCCCCATTCTGATTTCGTGGGGTTCCTGGAGATGGAGTTTTTTCTTTGCTGATTGTCCCGTGACGCATGTGTTTGATGGCTGCCATCTTTGTCTCCTTTTTGATGGCCCAATTGGCCACGAACTGCGGGGCTTGCGAGTCTGATCCGTCCATTCCCCATGCGTCTTGGAGTTCCGTTTTGAACCACCTCGTTAGGTGGTAGGTCAGGGTCGCATCGTCCATCCCGGTCTGACTGGCGATGAGTCTATATTCGTTCCAGTATTCTGTAGCTCCTTTCGAGCCTTGAGTCATTCTCATGAGTTTTGCTCTTGCTGCTCCTTGCTCGTCGATTTCGCCAAACTGGCCCTGCAATTCATTCTTGAAGTCATCCCAGCTGCTCCAGGTTACATCCTGTCGTCTTTCAATATATGGCGTAGCCCATTTCAACGCATCACCTCTCAGAAGGCTAAGAGCATAGACAATTTTGTCGTTGTTGTACTCGAATTCCCATCCCACTCCTTTGAAGTAGACTGACAGCTGGCCCCATCAGCAAAAAAAAAAGCATACACCCGGACGCACCCCGTGCTCCCTGTGCGTCCGGCGGTCCAGGCGCATAGAACGTAAACTCGCGTTCTGGGTGTGCGGTCTTTTATTGGGTGCTTGTGGACAGGGGTCCATGCCGCCCAGACGCACCAGATGCAACCAAGGACTCAGAAGGTACCCGACGCAGAAAGGTTCTGCGGACGCAACCCGATAGGATAGAACATTAGTGGAAGTACTCAGGTGTAACTAGCTATCATCAGATACCTTCTAAGTCAACAACTCTACCTTCGAGGACTTTGAATAAGTTAGTGAAAACTGTGGAGAATATCCAAATTGTCCGGAAAGATCCATGCAGTATTACTCATGTTTACTTATTTGAGTCATTTAGATAGTAAAATAGGCATATATTTATTAAAGCTAGTCTAGAAAACAGTAGCACTCGGTAGCTAACAATTTGAAAGTACTTGCCCGGGGAACTCAAGTACAAAGGTTGCGATAGAATTTGAACCTGCGGTCGGACAGCGTCGGGACAGGGTGCGTTGTAATCTGCCGGTCGAGGGGAATCGAGTGGTATAGGTTTCGAAGCGTCCGCATGGCTATAGAGGTCAGCAGAATGAAAAAGGCAGATACCTCAGCGGGCAGATGTCCGCCAGAGTCAGGAAGGGTCTCATTGGAGTCCGCTCGCCGAGGGGAATCGAATGGTATAGGCCTCGAAGCGTCCGCATGCCTGTAGCACCCAGTAGCCAACAATTTGAAAGTACTTGCCCGGGGAACTCAAGTACAAAAGTATGTATAGCCATTCGGCCAGTGGTCGGACAGCATCGGGACAGGGTGCGTTGGAATCCGCCGGCCGAGGGGAATCGAATGGTATAGGTTTCGAAGCGTCCGCATGGCTATAGGGGTCAGCAGGATGAAAAAGGCAGATACCTCAGTGGGCAGATGTCCGCCAGAGTCAGGAAAGGTCTCATTGGAGTCCGCTCGCCGAGGGGAGTTGAATGGTATGGGTTTCGAAGCGTCCGCATGGCTATAGAGGTCAGCAGGGTGAAAAAGGCAGATACCTCAGCAGGCAGATGTCCGCCAGAGTCGGGAAGCGCCTCATTAGAGTCCGCTCGCCGAGGGAAATCGAATGGTATAGGCCACGAAGCGTCCGCATGCCTGTAGCACCCAGTAGCCAACAATTTGAAAGTACTTGCCCGTGGAACTCAAGTACAAAGGTATGTATAGCCATTCAGCCAGTGGTCGGACAGCATCGGGACAGGGTGCGTTGGAATCCGCTGGTCGAGGGGAATCGAATGGTATAGGTTTCGAAGCGTGCGCATGGCTATAGAGGTCAGCAGGATGTAAAAGGCAGATATCTCAGGGGGCAGATGTCCGCCAAAGTCAGGATGGGTGTCATTGGAGTCCGCTCGCCGAGGGGAATCGAATGGTATAGGTTTCTAAGTGTCCGCATGCCTGTAGCACCCAGTAGCCGCCAATTAGAAAGTACTTGCCCGGGGAACTCAAGTACAAATGTTTTGATAACATTTTAATCAGCGGTCGGACAGCGGCGGGACAGCGTGCGTTGGAATCCGCCGGTCGAGGGGAATCGAATGGTATAGGTTTCGTAGCGTCCGCATGGCTATAGAGATCAGCAGAATGAAAAAGGCAGATACCTCAGCGGGCAGATGTCCGCCAGAGTCGGGAAGGGTCTCATTGAAGTCCGCTCGCCGAGGGGAATCGAATGGTATAGGTCTCTAAGTGTCCACATGCCTATAGCACCCAGTAGCCGCCAATTTGAAAGTACTTGCCCGGGGAACTCAAGTACAAAGGTTTCGATAACATTTCAACCAGCGGTCGGACAGCGTCGGGACAGGGTGCCTTGGAATCCGCCGGTCGAGGGGAATTCAATGGTATAGGTTTCGAAGCGTCCGCATGGCTATAGAGGTCAGCAGGATGAAAAAGGCAGATATCTCAGGGGGCAGATGTCCGCCAGAGTCGGGAAGGGTCTCATTGGAGTCCGCTCGCCGAGGGGAATCGAATGGTATAGGTTTCGAAGGGTCCGCATGGCTATAGAGGTCAGCTGGAAGAAAAAGGCAGGTACCTCACTGGGCACTGGCCGATGTCCGCTAGAGTCTGCCAGGGCCTTATGGCAATCCGCAAGAGTCTGCCCGGGCCCTAGTGCAATCCGGTAGAGTCCGGAAGGGCCTCATTGGAATCCGCTACAGTCAGGAAAGGCCTCATTGGAATCCGCTCGCTTAAGAGTAATAAATAGTGTCAACCTGGATGGATGAGCATGCCTCTCTCCGAAGGTTGATAATATTCAATAGGTCAACTCATTCGATCATGAAGCCTAATACAAGGTGGGAAGAACTTAGAAACCTTTTGCGAGAGTTGTTAGCAGTGATCAAATAAGGGGTATGTTTTGGGTCGTTACCGGGACAATAGATGGTTAGTCATCCCATGTTTAGATCCTTTTTCGCATGAACAGCCTTTACCCGGTGATAAAGTAGTCTGTTGTAAGTAGAGGCCAACAGGGGCAGGGAGAGTTCCACAATGCAGAGCCCTATGGGTCACTTACCCTGGGTTTCTTCGGGAGATTAGGGAGTGAAATGGACCATCCAGGTCCACTGGGCGGACACGATGCGGGTTGTATTGCACCCAACGGACTAGGATGCAACCATTGTGCTGGGGCCATCTGAGGCCGGGCTGGGCGGACAGGATGCTCCAGACGGATTTCCTGCGTCCGGATGCAATGCCTATCCGTCTGGAGCAAATGCTTTTTTTGCTGATGCCAGCCAACCTCTGAGTTGGTCTCGTTCGCCGTCAAATGTGCTGGGTTCCTTAATTTTAGCCTTCTTCGTGTTTCCAGATCCCCCTGTTAAGGCTCCAATGATTTGCTGTATTTGATCCGGCGTGAGGTTGGATGGCAAGGGTGGATCTGCTCCTTTGCCCTTCGTGTCTCGATTAGGTGTGGATGTGGATGCCATTGTGTTTCTTCTTGTAGGTACTGCGTCCGTTTCGTCCGAATCAGAACCTTCTTCCGAGCTATCGGTTGTGTCGCTTGTAGCTTGCGAGTGTTGGATAGACTCGGCTAATGCTTCTCCTAGTCCCTCTAGGTCGATTTCTGTTTCGGTGAGGTCGATCTCTTGATCGACAGGTTTTTGGGCTGTTTTATCGTTGGGTGTTGCGATGTGACCCAACCAAATGTAACAATCCTATTGTTAGGTCGTTAGGCAACAGGCAACGATACTCGTTTCCTCGGGTGAGCAAGTCTTCTCGTGTCTTAATAGGGTGTAGGGAAATACTATCTCTTCAGATAGTACGGAACTGTCTTGCTTGTATTGAGTGATCCGTTGAAAGATACTATCTCTTCGGATAGTAAGATGGGTAGCTTGTCGTGCTTGATAGAACTATCACAATAGTTCTATAGTCAGGGGGCCCGTCGAGACTATCACAATACTCTCCGGGTTTCTAGAGCGTAGGCTCTCGTAGAGGAGGAGTGTGTGTAAAGAGAGTCAAGCGTAATCGTATTGCGATATCTTGAAGTATAGGAAAGTACTTAGATGGTGGCGTGAAGATCCTATTCCTTGATCGCAATCAAGCGCCTTATATAGGAATCTTCCCACAACCCTAACCCTGTTGACTCATCACCTCGCGCTACATAAACATCTATGACTCGTAGTGAGTCATAGCGCGAAATCCATCCATGACTCACATGAGTCATCGCACCACCTTCTGTTAACTAATCAAAACTTATAACCCAAGTCATGTGCTCGAGTGAGTCACATGCGTAAAACCCATGACTCATAATGTGAGTCATGTGCGAAAGTAATTACATCATATGACGTCACAATCGTGAGTCATGAAACAATCAACCAATCATAATATAACGATGACTCGCGATTATGTAGTCATGTGAGAACTATGAGTCAAATAACGTCATAGTGTGAAATCCAACATACCTTATGACTCATAAGTATGAGTCATGTGAAATCTGCCTTGCTTAGTCACGATTTGTGACACCAGTATTCTACCAGGAAATGCAATAAACGGTCAGCACTGGTAACAGAGAGCACTTGCAGATGTCAGGACATATTTCATACCTGCGTATCCTACCACCTGTCCGGCGGATGCATCTCCGAGTATAATCGCTCCCCACTTGAATTGTATTCCCGCACAGGCGCGTAGACGATCTCTGATCTAAACGCAACCTGGCGGATCAGGAAACGAACGCAGTCAATCACATTCAAATAATAGAAAGTTGTCGGAAGCTGACCGGAACGATCTGGCATCCATACCACCCAATCCGTCGGCAAAGTACGCGTCAATATGGGACTTGGGTACCTTGTTCCGGACAAACCAACTCGCTAAATTAAAGTCCGCTTCCGACGACACTGGGCTCCAGGGGTCATTTGTTGTGGCCAAATTGAGCCCTGGATAGTTAACAACATCGCCGAGTGGTCTTCCAGCATCTAGAATAATCTCTTGGCCGGATGGGCACCCACGAGCCGCTGGTTCAGAAGTGTACTCCGCATCTGAATCGTCTTGCCTCTCATTTTCTATCTCGTTATATGCCCCCTGGTCTTCCATATCCAGCTCGGGATCAAATTCATTTTCTGAGTCGTCTGGATCGACAGTTTCATGCCGTCTGACAGCGGTCGGCTGCGGTGAGCCCTGGTCTGCAGTTGCATAGACTTGGAGGGATAGAACAATATCAAGATGCATTGTTTGAAGGTGCTTTTCATATGCAGCTGCCTGTTGATAGCGTCGCCTGCAATAAGGACACTTGGTTGAGTTTGAAGTCATCGTGTTCAAGTGTGGTGTTTTTCTTCCAAGTGGTCTGACCGAGTGGACGTGTGCTGATGAGGTGAGACGGCCTGCGGCTGATTTAGTCTTTCAAGAACACAAGCAGACTTCTTTGAACAGGTGCGGGGTAACTTCAAGCTTGTTTGATAGGATGGCCAACAGCTCCGGACATTTAAACTGTCATTCACTACTATTCACTCTGACGATTAACTTGTGAAATTGAACTTGTGAAATTGAACTTCGAGGTTGACGCGCTGCTGTTGACTGATAGTCCAGTTGTCTTCTCAATATGGAAGGTAGATGTTTAGGAAGGTCTTGGCTCAGGGTTGCGGCTCCGCTGCGGCTCTGTTGCGGCTTAAAAGCTTATCATGAGCTTACCCCCCCTTTGTTTGTGTATCACGTGACCTTTCAAGATCAGAATATTCAAGTTTGTACAGGGCACGATCCTGCGAACCCACCGTCCTCATGCAGTCTATAAAGCTCCCCCCTCCCTCCCTCATCCATCTTCTCTCCATACTTCTTTACTGAACCACAATCACATCCTTCATCGATCCGCACGTCTATCCTAATAGAACCCATTGACATCAAGCTCAGCGCAACTTCTTACTTGTTGGTGGTACCACTAGTATATCCTCAGGTTAATTCAGCACTACCTATCTACGTTTCCCTAGCTAATAGTCTTCTCAAACTCATTAATCGTCCGCAGAACCCCTTCTATTATCTTCACACTCCTCTTATCGAAGGACTGCTCTTATCGTCCGCAGACTCCTCTTATCGTCCGCAGAATCCTCTTATTATCCGCAGAGCTCGCCAATTGTCTGCAGAGCTCCCCAATTGTCCGCAGAACGTCCCTTATCAGTCGGCCGGCCGACCCTATTGTCATTTCTCTATCCAGCACAAACAACTCACCCCTCAAGGTAACAGGGCCCCTTCAAAAGCTGGATTCACCTACAAAAAAACGCCGGGCCATGAAAATGATCGTGATGTTTCCTGGTGTAAGTATGTCTGCGGCTTCGTGAAACCAGGCATTACGAATCAGGATTATAGTAGCTGGCGGAATAGCATGAAGTGTAAGATGGAGCAAGACAGGATCCCAAGCTGGAGGCAGAGTACGGACGCCCAATGGGCCGCCATTCAGGCACATTTTCTAACTCTCGCACGCGTTGCTACTCCGGGCGGTGGCAGGGCTCCACTCTGGCCGACTGACACTGTTCGAGGCAGACGTTGTATAGAATGCCTCGATTTTTTGCTGAAGGATGTAGCAAAAGAAAATCAGAAAGCTCTGGAAAGCCTAACGAGAGGACGAGGTGCTCCCATTCTGGCCGCTCCGATTCCGGCCGAAAATGATCGTAGGTTGTCTCAATGAGTCCGCATTTAATCTGTATCCTGTATGCCAACATGTCGCCTGCAGGTTTGGCCGGCCCGCCCAGTGTCCGCCTTTGGATAGAGAAGCTGCCCAGTTCGCGCCCGGGTGCCCCCAACCCTCCAGGATTGGACAAGGTCCCATGGCAGAGAGGGGAGCAGGTTTACTGGCTAGAGATGGCTGAGCCTACCATTGACAATGTCCTGGAGGAGATAGACAGGGTCCTTGAACGCGGATACGGATATCGAGTGCTTGTTGGTGCAACGAGAGAACGTACCGGAACACTGCAAAGGATCCTGATGAGCCGCTGCCGCTTGGTGAAATGGTCCCACTCCTTAGTGACTGGGATATCCGCATTTGGGGGTCAACGAATACGCTGAACAAACCAAAGGATCTTCTTTTCTATGGCCATCGTTAAACAGCAGATGAAGACGAGACTCTTTCTCTCGTCAGCTTATCTTTCTCACATCGAAATAATAGAGGTCCTTCTCCTGACAAGTCACAAAGTAGCGATGATAGCTCAGAAGACGGCATGAACCTAGAGTCATCCGCAGCAGCTGCAAAGCGAGGCTCCAGGTCACCCAGGACGACCAGAATGAAAAGGTCTGGAATGGGGCAGCGCAGTGGTCCGCCAGACGTTGACGAACCGGCATCTGACGACGATTGTTTTTCTGTTGTCAGCGCCGATCCGGCCAGCGCTGCGATTCGGGCCTCACCTCCTAATTCCATGCCATCTCCTGGTAAGCAATCTTCTTACCCTCGTGCTAACTTAAACCACCGTGCCTTGCGGCCTACCAACAAACCAGAAGGGAGACTAATATCAAGGAACTTTCTGAGCTAGCTACCTGTACAGTGAATAGCAATGGCAAGTGTCACCGAACAGCAATGGCCGAATCTGATGAGCCAAACCATCTGGCCGACTCGGTGGAACCCCCGAGAAAGATCGTCCGCACTGTGCCCACAATTCACCCCACAATCATTGTTGAACAGGAAAGACCCCATCGGGAGGCCAACCAAAGTCCGCTACCTACCGTGAGGCTTAGTCCACCCAATAGTCCTCCTCCGTTCGCTTCCAATCTCAGTGACGATCTCGCGGCTGCGGCGTCTGAGCAGATCCTGGTGGAAGCATCAGCCCAGCATCTTGTGATGCTGGCCTCAGGAGCCAGGCCGCATGCGGACACGTTGGAGGGGACACAAGTCAGTATGCCCGAGAGGGACCATTACCCTGGGGATCCGCGGTCCGAATATGTTCATGTGGACATACCGGTACCACAGGCTGCACAAGAATCCAACCCGTCCGCCCTCTCTCTGGCCAACGAGAGTCGCAGTGGATCCTCTACCCCCGGTAAGTTGCGGTTACAACTACCAGGTTTTCAATCTACTATGTTGGCAGCAGGTTTTCCAGCTGCCCCAGCAGAAAAACATATTTGGAGCCCTCTCCGGTCTGTTTCTGTTGTCGCTTAACCTTTACCAACAAGGCTAGACCGTCCTTGCTCCAAATAACTAATATAAGCAGGAGGTGTAGGCCTGTTTGAAGTAGTCTACCGATACTAGCTGACAGATGCGGCTGCAGATGGTTGGACTTTTCTTTTTTGTGGTGTTCCTTTTCTCTTATGACGTTCCATGGATTGTTCCTGTCCTTCCCACTCTTTTTCCATTTCAGATTAGCTTCATGTGGGTAGGGCGGCACGCCCTGATCTGCAGATCCTGGTCGGACGGATCATCAACACTTCCTTTTTTGTATTCCTTATTTGGAGTTTAGCTTTTGCAGTTTTGCTAGCCGTCCGCATGCTCCTCCCACCGCACATTTCTCTTCAGGATTAGCCAACTTGCGTATGGCCAGCCGGGTTTGTCCGTATCCAATCATGTCTGCGGACACTAGTTGTTGAGAGCGGACACTGCTGCTTTTTCTTTACACTTTAGACATTCGTTCTTTGCATCTTGGATTTTGGTTTTCGGGCTGCTCTTTCTTTGTTTTCATCTTAATTTCTTTTTTTGTTTTTGTTTGTGGCATGTTTTCCTTTCTCGCTTGAGACGCTTGCGCTGGAAGCTTTGCGGACCATTTCTCTCTCATGTATTTTTGGTTCAGAGTTGTTCCGTTCCTTATCTTTTTGCGTCCTATACCTAATTTGTCAAACCTATGAAGCAGAGTATTCCTTCTGATATTAGTGTTCTGTGCTCCGAGCTCTAGCTTAACCTCATTTGTTACAATATCCTTGGCGGACCTACTCAAACTAGATTAGTCCGCGCATTCTAAGAAACAACCTTCAAGTTCCTTACCATCATGAACGTTCAATACATAACGTTCGTATTGTGATACAGTGCACGGCCGGGTGGAAGACTACTATCTCGGGTGCAAATTCCAATAACAGGTGGCGATTCAATCGCGCGGATGTCTCCCCCGGTTATCGAACATGAAAGCGAGTGACAAGCGGTGCACTGCCCTGGCTCTTAAAGCAGGCGTTCAGACTACTTTTCATCCGCTAGGTTCAAACCCCATATCACCTACTAATACGCATTTTCCAATCACTACAATTCTATTCTATCACTATATCCCTACACAACATGTCACAACAACAACGGCGGCTTATGGCGGACAGAACACGTCAGTTGAGGCAGGGCGGCAAATACAAACGGAGGTGCACAGCGGACGTGTCTGGAAATCCTGATCCAGAGACAGGTTAACCATCATCCCAACCCCACTTGCATCTCGTCCGTCGGGGTCCACAGAAAGTACGCGTACTGGCCTAGTTCTAGCCTCATCACGACTTGAAATACTAAAACCTATACTTGTAGACAGCGGGCGGCCGTCAGCGGATGACCGCATGGACTCACAAGATGCGGAGTATGAGGATTACGATGGCCAGAGTGAGGAGCCTGAGGTGGATGAGGTTGAGGAGAAGGAGGAGGTTGAGAAGGAGGAGGGGTTAGAACAGGAGGTGGAGAATAAGAATTTATCATCGGGTTGGGGGGCACAAAGATCAATTCGGTATGGGTTTTGTGAACCACAACCTTTGATACTTACAGTCACTCCCGGACATACGCAGAGTTTCGGCCGGGGAATTGATTACCCCAGATGGAGAGCACCTGTCCCAGTACGTGTTAGCCAAAACCGTTTCACACCTGCAATCCGCTCTCGCCCGCCCACCGCCTTGGGTCCGCTAGAGACACCAGCAATAACTCCGAGCAAATCAGATCCAACAACGCCCGAATTGGATAGCGTGGGTAAACAACACACAAGCAGCTGACGAAATATGGCCACAGGACTTGAGCGTAGCATTGTGCTCAAAGCCCGTGACCTGATGTGGGAGTAGGCAATATTCGTAAATCCATTTCCAGATTCAATTACCCTAACCGAAGCAGTCCGCACGTGTTGGAATGATGCCCGGAGAGAGCTGCGCTTTCCAAACTTTGCTGATGCTACCCCGGCCTCCAATGATCAGGTAAGTTACCCTTAATCAGTATCTTATATCTGATTCACCAGACTAAATAGAGCGGCTGGCGGCCAGGCCTTTTGCAGGTTTGGGTAAATCATGGCGGATGCAGCTCACAGTATTTGCATACTGCAAAGGGGTGTATAACTGCACTCTATGAGCTAGATATGGAGGATGCTGCGGGGTGTGCACGAAGAGTGGCATACCTACTAGAGGAAGACAGATTCCTTTGCCCACCGGACAAATATGAGGTATAGTGGTGCAACAATTTGCACGATTGTCTCTGACCCCAGCTAAAAAATCTATCCACTATGGCGGACAGGGAGTTTCTCTTAGATTCCTAGCGCCTCAGATTCCAAGAGTGATTTTTGCCCAATTATATTCTAGTCTTAAAAGGAGAGGCATGCCAGATGCGAGATTCCTGAGTAAGCTTAACGGTCTGTTTATCTGTCTCACTGCGGCCATGCTGTGCCATTCGCTGCGATGCTGGCGGACTAGAATCTTTATCGATAAAGTGGTTTTCACGCGTTCTGATGGCGGAGGTAAGATCAACCACGCAGACTTGTGGTTTTCGGGAGTGTCGGGATCCCTTTTGGCCAAGGCATCAGGATACTCTCGAAAACCGCAAGTACGCGAGACGGGTGATAAGTGAGCTAATAGAAAGGCAGGCCTGCTCCAACGTCAGACACAAACCTGGCAGAATACTGGAGAGTGGTTTCAGGGTTTAATCACTACGCGGATCAAGACTGCGTTGGGGGCCAAAATTGCTCAGGAGCGGGAAAGCGTCCTGCGAGAACAGCAGGGTATTGCAATGATGATGATGCGTTGAAGCGGGAATTTTGGATCGATCTGGAGCCCAAAGTATCAGAATCGGCGCGGGGCAGCCGCGCGGACCTAGGGGATGCTTTGGGCGGAGTGGTCGAGTCAGCTCTGTCCGGACAACTTGCCGATGCGTGGGAGCAGGTTGGAGAAAGTGACCGCGAGGACTTGGGGGATTGTGTTATAACTACACAATGATCATAATATTATGTATGCATAGTAGAGGAGTAACAGAATAGATAATACACATAGCAAAGGCGCCCGGAAGCCCAGAAGTAATAAAACTGTAATAGTGTAGAGGCCCTGAGAGGGTGGTCAGCGGAACATAATATGCGGCTACCACCTCGTGATGTGTTGGGCGGGTGATTCGAAGATGCGCAGCTATGGGCAGGTCTTCTTGTACCTAATTGTAGGTTCTGTAGTTTCAGAAGCCGTGAAAATGTGTCAGGCGGACGGTCAAAAGCCAGGAGCACATCGTAGAACATCCGGCCGACAGGAGAGGTTGTATTGGACGTCTGGTCAAAGGGATAGGTAGCAGGAGACATCCAGCCAACGATATGGGCTGTAGAGGACGTCCGGCCGATGTGGTAAATTGTAGAGGCGCCTGGCTCACTAGATGGGTTGCAAGGGGCCTCCGGCCGATGAGATGGGTTGTTGGGGGCGTCCGTAGGACACCCGGGAATAAACATCAGGATCCGAAGGTGGTGAGGGAAAATGTAAAGGGCTGGAGCACGCCCGCTGGATGCCGGGAGATACACGATGGGATTGAGAGGTAGAGAGCGAAAAGGAGTGTATCTGGGGGGATGCGGGACGGAGAGGGGATAGGGAGGGGAACTCAGGACAGAATCCGGAGAGAGTACAATATCATAGGAGGAAACGCTGTGGGGGTGGGGTTTGAGGGCTTGTTAGGGTGAAGGAGATTGAAGTCGCAGGATGTCAGGAAAGGGGTAGCAGGCAGGGGGGGGCATGGGGGGTAACGGGACTGTAGGGTTGTCGGCAGGGCGCAGGATTGGTGGGGGGGACTGCTTCTGGTTGCGTCATGGGCGTCCGGACGGACGCGGCCGTCCACACCCAGCACTGGAGTTTATGTTATATGCGCCAGCAACGTCCGGCGCACAGGGAGGGCAGGACGCAGCAGGGCGCAGGTTGATTTTTTTACTGATGCAGGCGCCCCACCCGCAACTCCACTGATTCACAGTCCAACTCCCAGGGCCATCAGTATTCGGGCCCTGGGGGAGCCCAGCCTAATGGTAGCGATTAGCAGGAAACTGTTATGTCTTCCGATTTCAGCGTGGCGTCCGCAACCCGGCTCCTCAGCTTTCTTGATTCTGCTCCACTGACTCCGGATGGCGTACAGGGAGTGGCTGTGGGCCTGGCTTTGGGCAGTACTGTAACTCCTACGACAATGCGACACCTAGCGCTCAGTATTGAAGATCAAGAGTCAGCTGTAGAGGCTCCTATCTATAGCAAGCAGTGTGATATAGAGTAGGCGGAAGGTGCGCGCATTGATTTGGGTAGTTAGGTGATTAGGAGATTGAGCATGTATAGCGTAGCAGTAATGAATAATATTTGGATGCGTTCCCACTCAAATGTCGGAATGGGTATATAGACGAGATTGCTAGTATTGATATGCGGACATCAGGCCAACTGACAGAATTCAGAGTTGAATTAGAGAAAGGATTGGTGCACCCGGGGTATAGCAGCAGGATAGCATTTGACTTCGGTCATGATGCGTCAGAGATAACAAGGCAATATATGATAGAGTCACGATAGGATCAGGACGCAGCACGTGTAGGGTGTAACATCAGGAATAAGTGAGTAGACGTCAGGAGGGGAAAGATCAGGATCCTGGGATCCTGATGAGGGAAGCAGGAGCAGAAAACATTGAGACCTGAGGTGTGAAGATTCACGAAGCCCTGACAATCTGTGAGAAGGAACAGGCGTCAGGGTGGGAGGGTCCTAGATCAGGTGTCGTCAGCGCGGGAGAGTGCTTGATCAGGCGTCATCAGCGCGGGAGAGTGCTTGATCAGGTGTCGTCAGCGCGGGAGAGTGCTTGATCAGTCGTCGTTAGGGCAGGAGAGTGCTTGATCAAGCGTCGTCAGGGAGAGACAGTGAGAGATTGGGCGTGATCAGGATGCAATCACGGAACACCAGACGCAGTCAGGACGTACAGGATGCAGGGTCCGTGTCCGAATAGCGTCAGGGCGCACAACACTAAGTAACGCAAAGATCATGAGACAATGTCCATCTGACATTGTGTCCTGATTCGCGATTTGCCTTCTGGTGTCCCGTGCGTCGGAGGCACAGGACGCAGAGAACGCAAGGTATTATTTTTGCTGATGATAATATGCTGCTCGTCAAGGATGACATGGAGCAAGTGGGAACCCTCCCACTCTTTCTTTCCGTTGGTGGTGACAAATTTCTCCAACATTTCTGGAAGGAGGATTCAGATGACCAGTGGGAATACAACATACTACTAAGGAGCCCAGGTGATGACAAGGAGGGGGACCAAGTGCGTGTTTGAGAGAAGGTAAGCGACTGATTTTAAGCCACTTGTTTAAATCAGAGGGCCAGGTGAAATATTATTAACACACATCTGACCAGCTAGCAACCACCACCAAGCCATTCTTTGTATTTCCCACAACCTATGCTGAAGGCAGAACAGGTTATATAAATACTACAGGGGAATTTATCGTGGGGGGTTCACAGGCGGATGACAGGTTGTCTTTTACGTACCAATTGTTTGAGATTGTAGTCAGTTACAATTAGCTTCAATCAAGGTCTGATAATGTAAGATTTGCGGGAGAGCGTACATCTAGTTTCTTGATAACCATGTTTCAACTTGTTGGATGAGTACCATAATTGAGGGTATGTTCCTAAAACTATGGTTATACTGGTACTTGCTCTCTTCTATGATACTTGCTTGGCATATGTCAAAGCAGAAGGCAGCTTTATTGAGAAAAGAACCAGATCTTAGTATCGACTGCCATCTCTACCCATGTGTGAAAGTTCCACGCAGTCCTTCTTGCTGCTTCCATCCATTGTGGAGCATTTCTGCACCTCAGAAGAAAACTTACACCATCCTAAACAGATTTAATATTAATCAACTTCACAGTATACCCCCCTCTGCCCTGGCTCCTCATAGCCCAGGAACTGGCGTTCAGGATTAATGGGTGTCTGGTAGAAATCCCGATAACCAACTAGCCCAGAGTCTGCACCTTAGTTATTGAAATTCTATTGGTGCAGTGGGATCGCAAGTTGGCTGGCAACTATTTAGGTTGAGGTCAGTATCTCCAGAGAGCCTGCTTTACACCTCAAAAGTCTGGTGAGGTGGCTGAACAATATATTTGTATTTGAATAGTGGCAGGAAAGCATAGGTATGAGAGGAGTATGCTGGATTGCAGTGGAGCGGAGAGAAGCTGATAATGCACTGTCGACCGCTACATAACTATGGTCGTCCAGGGACATATTTTAATCACCAAAGATCACTCAATTATTTACTTTCCATAAGATTCCTGCCACTTGATGATTCCTAATAGACTTCGATCCCAAAGGCGTAGAGGGTGATTATAACCATAGCAAGAAATCTGAAAGTAGCGGAAATGATGTTTTGAAGGTCTGTGATCAGTGCATTCTAGAACAATTGGATGGGATGTGAGTTCCCAAATCACCATCTCTGAACTCTAACAATTGCGTAGAAAGAGTAATTTGGGGAAAGCAATCCCAGTCCTACTTGATCCCAAATACAATAGTACTCCAATAAGTCGGGAGATGTTCCACCATGATGAAGGAGACAGCCACTAAAGGGATATATCTGATGATGACAGTAAAAACAGCAATAGCGCCAGAACCAAGCATCATATAGGCAGGAGGAACGCCACAAATCCGGGAGATGGTAGAGATACTCGGGGGCATGAAGAGGAAGAGCTTTCTAGGTTCGGGTTTCTCAGCTGTGCGGCTGTGGGGGGGAAGGGGGGGGGCACACTACAGGCGCGATAAGGGCTATCAGTGATTTGAGTTCCAGTGCAGGATCTAGGCCAGGCGCGGATGGTAGGACAATATACAGTCGAGACCGGATCAATGAACACAATACCTCTGGTGGACAGCTAGGCTTGCTTGATGAAAATAAGCATGGGGGGATGAGAGTAGTAATGAGAGTATCTAAAGTGAGGACACTAAGAGTAGGAATGAACTAGAGGAGCGAATCACTGAAGCATATATGTGAGTCTCCATGGATCATAACAAGCTGCCTCTGGTAGTTTAAAGGTTGTTGCAAATATTTGCAGAGTCGTCAGAGGTAATATAGCGAATAGGGGTTTTTTCATTTATTTATTTATTTTTATATCATATATTCGTTGTTAAGGTACAAGAAATCGCATGGAGCGCTAGCTATGGCGAAAACAAAACCCAAAATCCCAAACGAACTAACAAAGGAAAAATCCGGAACATATCTCTTTAGCTGGGGTCTGTACCGGTCCCTGGCCCACATACAGGCGCGAAATTCAACCACGTGCACCAAAGGAAACCCTCCCTCAACCAGCGGAAAGCATGAAACAAAACAATAGCAAACATAGGTAAACCTAGCTCTCCTGAGACGACATAAAGTAACCAAAGGAAACAACATTAGATGAGCGGGAGGAAATAGAACCTGCGGAGGAGGATGGGCGAGAAAACATGCCTGGGGGAAAGGCTGTGGCCGTAGACCTAATAAAGCGGGTGAGCGCACGCAACAGGGCGGCGGAGGACGAGACGGGGGCTTCGGGGCCGAGCTCGGAGACCCCCTGAAGGTGGCGGGTCCTGACAGGCCTCTTGGCTGGACAGTGGAGGATGGCGTGCTCAAAGGTCTCGGGGGCCTCGTGGCAGCTGGGGCAGGTGGCCGGGCCGTCGTCGTCCCAGGACAGGTGGGCGCGGAGGTAGCTCTTACCAGACCTCATCTGGTGTAGGCGGCCCGCGTCGAACTTGGAGAGGCCAATGAAAGGGTGGGGCTTTACTGAGGGGCGGGCGGTAAGCGTATCTGGTGGGGTCCGGCGCGACTTTCTCTCATTCTTCCATGAGACGGTTCTTGCACAGGGCCTTGAGCTGGGGGTAGGTGCGGCCTGGGGGGGGGCGCGGGGAAGGTCTCGTCGAGCAGGTGTTGGGAGGTGACGGGGAGGGGGGCGTGGCCGTCTGGGCCAAGGAGGAAGGTCATCAAGTGAGGGAGAGCATCCAGGGGGAGGTGGGTCCTGTTCTTGGCAGGGGGTCTCGGCTGGAGCCAAGGGAGGGGCAGGCGTGCCCCGGGGTTCCCACGGCAGAGGACTCAGTGGTCGGGGGTGTGCCGGTGTAGCGAGGGGGTCTGTAGGGAGGGGGGGAGCCTAGCGGCGGCTGGGTTAATCTCAGGGGGGGAGCCCCTTACCCTCAGGCAGGCCAAGCGGTATTTGTATGCGAGGAGGAGGTCGAGTGGGGGGAGGCAGGCCTCCACAGCAAGGACGTCGACAGGAGTGCACGCAAAGCAGTTGGTGGACCACCTCTGGACCTTGTGCCAAAAGGCCGCGAGCTTCCTCGTCATGTGGGCAGTGGGTTTGAAAGTGTCCGCAGCGTAGCTCAGGATTGGGAACAGAAGTCAGGTTCCCAAACGGTGGCAAAGGAAAGGGGGCAGGCCCATCCCCGGAGGGGAGAGCCTCTTGACGGCCACGAAAGCAGCTTGGGCTTTGGCTAGCCTTTTGGTGAAATGTGGGGTGGACGAGATGGAAGGGGTGAACCAATACCCCAACCAACGGACCTCGTCCTTTGGGTGGAAAACAGCCCCGTCTAGGTGGATTGGGGAGCGGGGAATAGGGCCTCTGTCCTTAATGGTACGCCAGTGGATGAGTTCCGTTTTGGGGATAGAGAAGCTGACACCCAGGCGGGCCCCTTTGGCTTTCAACACTGCGTACTGCTTCTGTAACAGCTGGATGTTCCGACGATAGGACGTCGAAGAAGCTGTCAGACCGAAGTCGTCGACGTAGGAGAGGCTGAGACCCAGGGGGATCTCGCAGTGCAGGCGGGAGACGGAGATGACGAAAAGGAGGGGGGAGACCAGGGACCCCTGGGGGGTGCCCACTGAGACCGGGGCACAGATCTTAGGTGACCCTTGGTAGAGGAGCCGGCATGTCCTGCCGGTGAGGAAGGACCTAGTCGATGAAACGAGGTAGGGGTTAACGCCTTTTGACTTGAGCATGTTGCAGAGGGTGGATGGGTTGACATTGTCGAAGCCCCCTTTGATGTCCAGGAAAAGTGTGGACACTTTCCTACCGGCCATCTGGAGGGTTCTAATCTCATGGGTCAGGGTTGTTGTTGCGTCCGACACCAACAGGCCAGCCAGCGATCCGCACTGATGAGGGTTGAGGAGTCCAGCCACGCCGGCCACGCACGAAAGTCTAGAGTTTATAATCCTTTCTAGGATTTTGGAGAACGTCTGTAACAGCACTATCACTCAGAAAGAGGAAGGCAAGTCGTAAGAGGGTTTACCCGGTTTGTCCAGGACGATGCCGTCGGCCATCTTGAGAGCGGGGGGATGGAAGCCGTAGGCCACCAATGGGGCTAGTAGGTCGTGGATGAGGTGGGGAGCCACCCGGTTTAATCTTTTCCACACTGAATTTGGCGTTTTGTCGGGGCCTGGGGCCGATGACGGTGAGGAGCGGGCCAGAGCCCTACACACCTCCTCGGCCATCAGGGCCGGGCAGTCTCTAAACGGTAATAGGATGGGTCCACGGTCCTCGCCGGTTCGCCAGGGAAGAAGTGGCTGAGGAGGGCTTTGTTTAGCCCTAGTGCGGTGGAGACACCCCAGAGTTCAGGAAAACAGGGTGGAGGGCGACCAACTGCGAACTTCTTCGCCGTCCATAGAGTTCGTTACGGGGCGGACGGGGCCCCGGAAAACGCGGGCCCCCGGCCCTTTTCCCCGCCCTGCCCCGCTCAACGGCCTGGGGTGGGGTGTCTTTTTCGGCATTCCCTGCCCCTGTCCCCGCTCAGGCCCCCGCCCGACCCATACCCCGGACGGGTCCCCGTTAAAAATGGGTGGTAACAAACGGGGCCCCGTCCAGGGAATGAGTGCGGGTGGGCCCCGGACGGGGGCGGGGCGGGAATTACCCGAAAAATACCCGCCCGGCCCCGTGTAAGGGCGGGGCCTTGTGAGTGAAAACCCGCCCCGCCCCGCCCCGTAACGAACACTAGCCGTCCAGACCGACTGCGGGGTTGCGGAGGCCAAGAAGGCAGACCAGTGGTCCCTCTTGGCTCTTTTAATGGCCTTGAAGTAGGCAGACCTGGCAGCGCTCGCCGAGGCGACGAGAGCGGCGTCGAACCTGTCCCTCTTGGAGGAGCGGAGGGCGGAGTTATAAGCCCTCCTCAGCTGTGATAGAAGTTCTGTCCACCAGGGCTTGGAGCGGAAGGTGACCCGTTTGACAGGGGTGTGGAGGGCCAGCTGAACAGTAAACCTGTCCAGGTGTGTTTTGAACCAGAGGTCCAGTGACCGCGTAGTGGGAAGAGGGGGTGCGGGCGAGATCGAGGTCGCCTTGAGCGAAGAGTCGAGTGCGGGCCATTGGGTCAGGGCCCAGTTTGGGGCTGGAGGGGGAGCACAGAAAAGGGGGGCCTCAAACCGGAGGAGGATTGGGATGTGATGGGAACCAGGGGAGGGGAGAGGGTCGGACCATTCTAAAAACTACGCTGCCAGCAGGGGGCAAGGGAAGGCAAGGTCCAGGACGCCAGGGCCCCCAATGAGAGACATGGAGAACCGCGTGAAGACACCCGGTGTGTTCTGGACGGAGAAACCCAGCTCCGTGGCCCTGTCGAAGTAGGGCGCCGAGGTGGCGAGCTCGTCTTCTTTGAAGGCCCGCAGGGGGTCTGAGGTGGGGTGGTGTCACAAATCGTGACTAAGCAAGGCAGATTTCACATGACTAATACTTATTAGTCATAAGGTATGTTGGGTTTTTACACTATGACGTCTTTTGACTCATAGTTTTCACATGACAGCGCACTTGCGAGTCATTGGTTGATTATGATTGGTTGATGATTTGATGACGTCACGATCGTGACGTCATATGATGTAATGATTTCGCACATGAGTCAGATTACAAGTCATGGGTTTCACGCTTGCGACTCATTTGAGCGCAGGATCAGGTTTATGGGTTAAGATCGAGTAAAGAGGATGCGCGCAGTGGATTCGTAAGAATCAGCTGATGGATTTCGCACCATGACTAATTATGAGTCATGGGGGCTATGCTACGCGTCACCAGGGTTAGGGTTGTGGGAAGATTCCTATAAAAGGAGCTTGGTTCCGACCAAGAGATAGGACACGAACCATTGCAACAACACCTCCAGCGATTGAAATCTCAACACCACGAGAAATCATCGTCACTTTCCCCCACCCACCTCTCTTCCCCCATGATGGCTTCTGCCTAGGGGTTGACGTTAAGC
>Ga0307517_10004723_pt1 | contig 20834 bp, 15 predicted proteins | sample 23_EM_MG_FD_194515 | JGI IMG/M metagenome (GOLD analysis project Ga0307517, IMG submission 194515) | Populus trichocarpa ectomycorrhiza microbial communities from riparian zone in the Pacific Northwest, United States - 23_EM | ecosystem: Host-associated > Plants > Roots > Unclassified | place...
TCTATTTGTCCTTCAACTATTATCTCTTACCTCCGGTCCCTTGAAGCCTCCCTTAGCACCAGCGCTAGCAGGTCTACCGCCGGTCCTATTGTATTTTCGTTAGACAGGAATAAACCTGTTACAACAGGGAAGGATTGGTTGAGGGCCCTTGTGAGGGAGACGAAATAGGGGGCGTACGAGGCGGTTGGGGTGGTCTTGTCGGTGACGGTTAGGGAGATCGAGCCTCGATAGTTGACTGTGGCGGAGAAACCCAAGCGGAGGAGGCAGTTTGACTCGCGAAGAACTCGAGCAGCGATGTCAGGCAAGGTAGTGGCAATTTTGAGTGTGTCTGGGTGAGGGGAAGGGGACTGGCGAGGAGCAAACAAGCGTCGTTGGGCACCTGGGAGGGAGGGAGGCCCCTTTTGAACAGGAGGGCCCGCCGTACTCGCAACAAGTTGGGGGGAAGGGGGCTTCCCAGCTTTGCTTTTGCCCTTGCCGCCCGAGCCTGAGCCAGAGGCAGCTTGCGCGTAAGAGGGGGAGGGGTGGACGTCAGGGTCGAGGTGGCCAGGGGTGAAGGAGGCTAAGTCGTATGCCCTCCTCCTGAATTCCCCGGCTTCGTATGACTGTGGGTAGAGCCTGGCGTACTTCTCGGGGTCGCCAAACGCCTTACCAGGTCTCGTATCGTAGAATGGTATGAGGTATTTAGGGTCATCAGCCGCGGCTAGGGCAGGTGTGGGTGGTACACGGGCCCTTTCTTTGCCCTTCCTTGATGGCGGGGGGCCGGCCGTTGGGTGGGGCTGGGGTGAGCTTTGTGGGGGGGGGGCCTGTGAAGGGGGGGCAGGAATCGGGGCTGACACTCGATGGGACAGGTCACGTATGGAGGCTTGGAGATCGGCGATGCCCGGAGCGGTTTGCTGTTCTTGGATCAGGGGGAGGTTCGCGAGTTGAGAGGACATGTCATGGAGGTCCTCCCTGATGTTTTCGTTTTTCTCGGAGATGGTTGCGACAACCTGGATTACCCCCCTCAGCTCATGTGAGACGGTCACAAGGCCCTGGACGAGCTGGGAGAGGAGAACAATGGTGATGGACTCGATGGGGAGGGTGGCGGCATGCGCCTCTGGGCTGAGGTCCGGGAAATCTTGGTTGCTGAGCCTGAGGGCGCTCCTCGCCTGAGCGAGTTGCCTCATCATGAACTCGATGGGGTGATCGGTCGAGGGTGTTCCTGAACGCAACGGGAGGGGGGAGTTGCGGGCCGAGAGCCTACCGAAGGACGCGTTCCCTGGGGGGAGATTATGGGGGTTTGCCATGAAGACAAGCGAGAGAGGAGAACTGGGCGAGGGGTTTGATCCGGACGCAAAGCGGGGTAAAGTTGAGGTTGTATGTGAAATGTAGGGGGGGGGGAAAAGTTTGCGAGCAGCGTGTCCTATCTCTTGGTCAGTTTTTTTTTTCTTTTTTTTTCTTTTTTTCTTTTTTTTAAATCATGTATTCATTGTTAAGGTACAAGAACTCGCATGCAGCGCTAGCTATGGCGTAAAGAAAACCTTCATCTCAATCAACCAAAAAACAAACCAAAATTATAAAATTATCTCCAAGTCGTGTCAAGTACTCGACACATCGCCAACACACGGCTAACTAACAACAGGATAAACATGAACCGTCATAACAACAGCCCACTTAGGTACGGAAAACTAACCCTATTACAGGAGAAGACCTTAAACGGGGCGAGGGGGGGACGAGGAGAACAGCCCTTTCGAGATGCTGGGTGGGGAGGAGGGGAAGACCATCGAGGCCGGCGACGGGGGGAGGGAGGGGAACATATTGAGCGGGTAGTTGGTGCCTGTTGCCCGTATGAAGACGGCCAGGGCTAGGAGGAGTTGTTCGTCAGGCCACAGGGGGGAGTCAGAGCCCACATCAGAGAGGCCTTGGAGGAGGCGTTCCCTATAGGAGGATGTTGACTCGCAACGGAGTATGGCATGGCTGAAAGTTTCTACCTCTTCACCGCATCTAGGGCAGTATCTGGGTTCGTCTACTCTTGACCATGAGGGGTGGGCGGCGCGATAGCTCTTCTGGGCTCTCATCTGGTGGATACGACCGGCCATGAACTTGCCCAATCCCATAAACGGGTGGGGAGTCAAGGACAATGGGAAGGTGTAGTACCGGGGGATGGCGCAAGCCGCCTCCATTCTTCTAAGAGTACGAGTCTCGTTCGTCCTTTGAGGGCTCTGTACGCATTGGTCATGGTGTCGTGCGGCAGGAGTAAGGGGGCCTCTGGGCGGAGGTCGGCCCTTTCTAGGGGGCCAAAGGACAGGGTCCCAAATATAGGACGGGCTATGTTGGCAAGCTCGGCCACTGGCAGATGGGATCTGACTTTCGAGTGTGGGCGGTTGGTCTTCCACGAGAGGGGCATCACATTGGGGGGGAGAAGGGTGCAGAGTCCCCTGTGAGAGTCTGGGGCCCTATACTTCAGCAGGGAGGGGAAAGTTGGGCAGAGTTGGCAGCTGCAGGGGTGACTGTGGGGGCGGCGCAGACTAGTCTGAGGGCAGCCATACGTCGCTTGTGTGGGACAATGGCTGACAGAGGAGGAATGCAGGATTCTGCTGCTAGGATAGGTATTGGGGTTGATCTGAAACAGTTCGAAACCCAACGTTGGACTTGGCGCTAGTAGACGTCCATCTTCGTGAGCATTCCCCTGCTGGGGACCATAAGGTCGGCACCATACAGGAGGGTGCGAAGGAGCAGGGATATCGCTAGGCGATGTGCGAGATGGGGGGAGACACGCGAGCCAGGCGGTGAGAGTCTTTTGACAGTGGCAAAGGCCCCTTGGGCCAGTCCAAGCCTCTTGGAGAAGTGTGCCGACGATGCCAGGTTGGGCGTGAACCACTACCCGAGCCACCTGACACAGGGGAGAGGGGGGAATACCTGGCCATCCAGGCATATCGGGGGATAGGCTGGTGACGCGGAGGGGTCCCTCTGAACGGGAGTCCTCCAATGAATGAGTTCAGTTTTGGGGACACTAAAGCCTGCTTCTCGAGCACTTGCCGGGGCTCTTATTCGCCTGAACGCCCTTTGTAGTGTTCTGATGTTCGTCCTATAGGATGGGGACGCCGCTGACAGAGCAAGGTCATAGACGTATGATAGGGACAGGCCTCTTGGGATCTGAATGTGTAGAGACGCCACATATATGACGAATAGTAGAGGAGAAATCGGGGAGCCTTGTGGAGTGCCAACTTGGACGGGGGAGAAGGATTTGGGGGATCCTTGGAACAACAAGCGGCAGGTCCGCTGAGAGAGGAAGGAGCTGATCCAGGTTACCATGTAGTGGGGAACCCCTGCTTTTTTGAGGGATGAGCATAGGGTGGAGCCATTAACGTTATCAAACGCGCCTTTAATGTCCAGGAAAAGGGTAGAGACTCTGAGCCCCGGGCGTTGAAGGGTCCTGACTGTGTCTGCCAAGGAGATTGCTGCCTCAAATGACGAAAGAGCGGGGAGGGAGCCACACAGGTTGCTGTGAACAAGCTCCAGCGTCCTGGCAGTCAGGGAGAGGCGGGAGGCGAGAACTCTTTCAAGGAGCTTGGAGACAGTCTGTAGTAGGACGATGACTCTAAACGAAGCAGGTGAGTCATAGGAGGGGTTGCTAGGTTTGTCCAGCACTATACCATTGGCCTTCTTCATCGAGACCGGATGATAGCCGAACTTCTATCTCTTGGTCGTTTTTTCTTTTTTTCTTTTTTTTGTAATCATGCGTTCATTGTTTTAAGGTACAAAAAGCCTCATGCAGCGCTAGCTATGGAGAGAACAAAACCTATAAATCAAAAACAACTAACAAAAGAAAGTCACGGCACCGGTAAATATCCACTATCGCGCAGGTTTCTCCTCCGCCGGGCCATTGGCCACATATAGTAAGGAAAGTACAAACTAACAACTTAGCCGTCTGAAAGGAAAGCTTTTTTATATATTCAAAGGAAAGAAAACCCAACGACCCTACACCTCAGCCAACGAAAAGACACGAAAAACCGGGGGGGGCACCCTGGGGGGCGAGAGAAAGAGCGGGGGGGACGAGGAGGGAGTGGTGGGTGGGAACATCAAGGGGGGAAATCCCGTGGAGGTGACGCCTATGAAGGTGGCGAGCCTTTTAGCAGAGGCAGGGATGACCAAAGTGGGGCTTCGGGACCGACCTCAGCGACGCCGTGGAGGAGGCGTGATCTGCTGTGCTGTCTCGAGGGGCAGGAGAGTATGGCGTGCTCGAAGGTTTCGGGCTCCAAGCCACAGCGGGGGCAGGAGGTGTCGGCATCGGAGGACCTCCATGTTGGGTGCGCGGCCAGGTAACTCTTACCGGCTCTCATCTGGTGAATTCTTCCCGCAACGAACTTGCCCAAACCCATAAAAGGCTTTGGCTGTAGTGCCGGAGAGTGTAGGTAGTACCCTGGGGTCGGGAAAAGGGCGGCCCACTCCTCGAGGAGTGCCTCCCACAGTCTCTTTTTCAGGGCGGAGTACGTGTTGTCCATCAGGGACTGGGGCGGGAGGTTGGGGGCCGGGCACACAAGGCGGGAGTTGATCATGGGCATCCTGGACAGCCCGAGGGTGAAGGGTATCGTTCTGTGAGCGACCGCGTCCACCGGGAGGTGGTTCCTCAACCGGGGGACTGGGCGGGGCGTTTTCCAGTGTAGGGGGAGGTAGACAGACGACAGGCCTCTGGTTAGAGCGCGTGAGGAGTCAGGCGCCCGATGTGTCGAGAGCGAGGGGAACGAGGGGTGGAGGCGGGCCGTTGCCGGGTTCACGCTGGGGGGTGAGCAGACCACCCTGAGGGCCGCCAGCCTTTGCTGGTGGGTGATCAGGAGGGAGACGGGTGGGAGGCAGGACTCCACCGAAAGTATTCCGGTGGGCATGGCTGCGAAGCAGTTTGTGGTCCACCTCTGGACCTTTCGCCAGAACGTATCGAGGCGGTTTGTTGTGCCCACACTAGGCGTGAACAAATCCGCTCCGTAACGTAGGATGGGGGAAATCAACGAAGTCGCCAATCTGTGGCATAGGTAGGGTGGGAGGCCCGCACCAGGTGGGCTGAGGCGACGGATTAGTGCGAACGCCCCCTGGGCGAGGGACAAGCGTCGCGAGAAGTGTGCAGCGGGGTCAAGGGCCGGAGTGAACCAGTACCCAAGCCACCTAACAGAGTTCCCGGGGTGGAACAGCTCCCCTTTGATTTGGATAGGTGAGACGCACTTCGGGGAGTGCCTCTGGCTGGGGGTCCTTCAATGTAACAGTTCGGTTTTCGCAACAGAGAAGGAGACGCCTAGGCGGGACGCCTTCCTCTCGACCTTGTCGAAGAGATCCTGGAGCCGACGGATGTTGCCACGATAGGAGAGGGACGCTACTGTGAGGGCGAAGTCGTCCACGTACGAGATCATCAGACCCTGAGGGATCCCGAAGTGCCGCGGCGTGACGTAGAGAAGAAAGAGGAGCGGGGAGATCGGAGAGCCTTGGGGGGCTCCGACGTTGACTGGGGCTGGGGTCCCTGGTGCCCCTTGGAAAATCAGGGTGCAGCTTCGTTCACCTAGGAATGACGAAACCCAGGAGACCAGGTAAGTCGGTATCCCGCCTTCCCTCAGCATTCGGGCCAGAGTTTTGTTGTCGATGTTTTCGAACCCTGCTTTTATGTCCAAGAACAGGGAGGAGACCTTGAGGCGGGGCCTCTGCAGGGTTCTGACGTCGTTGGTCAGGGTGAGGCACGCGTCGTAGGTGCTTAGCCCAGGGAGCGAACCACATTGGTTGGGGTGCAGCAGCCCTCTGAGCCGGGCCGCCGCAAGTAGGCGGGCTGCTATAATCCTTTCGAGGATCCTTCAGATTGTGCGGATCAGGACGATTATCCTGAAGGACGAAGGAGACTCGTAGGAGGGCTTTCCTGGTTTGTCTAGCACTACCCCGTTCGAACTCTTGAGTGATGCGGGGTGGTATCCCAGGAGGACCAGTGGAGCAAGTATGTGGAGGAGGATTGTCGGGTTGATCTTGTTGACCTGTTTCCAGCCCGAGTAGGGTATCCCGTCCGGGCCCGGGGCCGAGGTCGGGGAGCACTTGGAGAGAGCCGCAACTATCTTGTCCGCCGTCAAGGGGGTCGCCGACCTGTCTGGCCTGAGCCTGGGCGGCGGGGAGAAGGGTGCCTTTGGGGGAAAGAAGTGGTCCAGAAGGACTTTGTTCATCTGTGTCGGGGTCTCGGCCCCTGGGAGGGAAGGGAAGCGTAGTTGGGCGCGCCCACAGGTGAACCTTTTAGCCGTCCACAGGCTCTGGAGGGTGGCGGCCAGCAGAAAAGAGGACCAGTGTTTGTTTTTTGCGGCCTTGATTGCCTTGAAATACCCCGCCTGGGAGGTTCCGGCAACTTCTCGCATGTGTGGGGTGTCGCGCTTCCTCGCTGCTCTGGCAGCCCTATGATACTCGCGACGGAGGATAGACAGGTGGGGGGACCACCAAGGCTTGGAGTGGTGGGAAGCCCTGGATACCGGCACCTGTTCCTTTAGGAGGGCTACCGGACGGTTCAGCGACTCTGACATCCATTCGTCCAGCTGGAAAGGGGGGTGGGGCACGGCGGCACGGCCGGGACCCTGAAACCCTTGATGATCGGGTCGAGGGTTTCCCAGTCCGTGTCTACCCAACGTGGGCGTGGGGGTTTCTGGTTCGGGGATGGCGCGGCGAGGGTGATCGTTATCGGTACATGATCAGAACCGGTTGAGGGGAGGGAGGCTTCCCAACTCTTAACCAGGGGAAGGAGGGAGGGGTTTGCAAAGGCGAGGTCTATGACCGAAGGGCGAGCGTTCCCTGACAGGGGAAACCTTGTGTACTCACCTGTGGGATTAAGGAGGGCGAAACCTGATTCCGCAGCTTTCTCAAAGTAGGGAGTCGAGCAGGAGATTTCCCGGTGAGAGAAGTGCCGTAGAGGATCCGAGAGGGGGTTGTGAATGTTGAGGTCTCCCAAAACTAGGAGGGGAAACCCAAGGTCGGGGAAAAGAACTTCTGGTAAAATGGAGTGGACCCTGTGGTCGACGGTGTTGGTGGAGTAAGCGGTAATTACCCTGAATGAGTGGAAGGCGGTGCCAAAAAGAGGTTCGTCGGAGGAGATGTCTAGAGAGAGGACGTCATCCACCCCTTTGAACCTGGGGAGCACCGTGTAGTTGGAAAGAAAAAACATATGAACGTAGGCAGCCACCCGTGGCTTCCTACACTGGGGAAAGAAAGACTTAAAACCATTAAAGGAAGGAAGGTGAGCCCTGTTGACAGGTGGATCCTGCCAAAGGACAATCGAAGGATAGGTTGTCGTTTCTTTGAACGACTCAAACAAGGAAAGAAAAACATTCCAGCCCCCAAGGCAGTTATGTTGAGCGATGGAAAGAAACGCAGGGGCAGGGGCCGGCCCTTAACCCCGGGGAGGGGGCATCGGTTGATTATTCATTACCGGGACGAACCCGACGAGTCGAAGAGGCAGGGGTAGGGCTAGGCTCCTCCAGGGGGAGAGGACCGCCGAAGCCGTGAGTGGTGCCAGGGCGCGTTGAGGGCCAAGCTGGCGGAGGTTGCCTGGGGGTTAGGTCCACCGCAAGGGGACCCGCCCCGGGCGGGGGAGTAGTGGATGCCGAACCCACATCGACCGCCAGATCCATGGGGTCTTGACCGGCTGGGGCGGGGGCTGGAGAGTTGGTTCTGGTTGGGACAGGCGGGGGAGGTCGAGCTGGACATTCTCTGAACGTGGCAGTGTGGTCACCACCGCAGTTACAGCAATGGGGGGGCGAGGTCGGACAACAGGATGGGACTGCCTTATTGTTCCCGCTCCTGGGGCAGGTTGGATTCTGGCCTCTGTGAGCCGCGCGAGTATGATGAAGCGCACAAATGGGGCACGTGGGGTGGGTGGCGGGGCATCGTTGATGGGCGTGTCCGTATCTCCAGCAGTGCTTACACTGGGCAGACTTGGAGGAGGAGAAGGCAAGTTCGACCTTGCGTTTCTGAGAGAGGATGACGACCCCGGAAGTGAGGGCCGATACGTTGTGCGGGTCGACGGTGATCACCACCGAAGTGGCCTGCTTGGTTGCCCTAGAATCTCCGCTAGGGTTAAGGTACCTGGCTGAGAGAATCTGGGTCGCTTTGTCGTTGAGGATTGCTTGCCGCATATATGGGAAGAGTTCCTCTTCATCTTGGGGGAGGAAATGTAATGGGAGGCCGTGGATGGCTAGCTGAACGGCAGTTGGGGCGAGGACGAGGGTACATCAGGGGTTTTCTCCTACCGGGAAGGACTGGTTGAGGGCCCTCGTATGGGAGTCGAAATAGGGGGCGTATGAGGCGGCAGGGGTTGCTTTATCGGTGAGGGTCAGGGAGACGGAGCCACGGGGGTTGACAGTAGCGGAGAATCCGAGGGGGAGGAGGCAGCTCGATTCGCGGAGGACGCGAGCGGCGATGTCGGGGAAGGTAGCGGCAATTTTGCGAGCGTTAGGGTGAGGGGACGGGGACTGGCGAGGAGCAAAGAAGCGTCGTTGGACACCTGGGAGGGAGGGAGGCGCCTTTTTAACAGGAGGGGCGACCGCACTCGCGACTTGTTGGGGGGAAGGAGGCTTCGCAGCCTTGCTTTTGCCCTTGCCGCCCGAGCCTGAGCCGGAGGCAGCATGGGCGTAAGAGGGGGAGCGGTGGACGTCAAGGTGGAGGTGGCCTGGTGTGAAGGAGGCGAGGTCATACCTCCCCTTCTGGAATTCACCGGCTTCGTATGAGTTTGGATAGAGCTTGGCGTACCTCTCGGGGTCTCCGAACGCCTTGCCAAGCCTCGTATCGTAGAAAGGTATGAGGTATTTAGGGTCGTCAGCCGCGGCTGAGGGTAGTGTGGGTGGTGCACGGGCCCTTTCTTTCCGTTTCCTTGAGAGGGGGGGGCCGGCAGTTGGAGGGAGTTGAGGGATTTTCGGTGGGGGGGGGGCCGGTGGGGGGGGAGCAGGGGTCGGTGCTGACACACCATGTGACAGGTCACGTATGGATGCCTGGAGATCGGCGATCCCCGGAGCCGTTGATTGTTCTTGCGGGTGGGGGAGGTTAGCGAGTTGAGAGGAGATGTCATGGAGCTCCTCCCTGAGGTTCTCGTTTTCCTCGGAGATGGTTGCGACCGCCTGGGTCACCCCGCTCAGCTCATGTGAGACGGTCACCAGGCCTTGTACGAGCTGGGAGCGGAGAACGATCGTGATGGATTCGATGGGAAGGGTGCTGGCCTGCGCATCTAGGCTAAGGTCCGGGAACTCTTGGTTGCTGAGCCGGAGGGCGCTCCTCGCCTGAGCGAGTTGCCTCATCATGAACTCGATGGGGTAATCGGTAGAGGGTGTTCCTGAACGCGACGGGAGGGGGGAGTTGAGGGCAGAGAGCCTACCGAAGGCTGCGTTCCCTGGGGGGAGGTTGTGTGGGTTCGCCATGGCGACGAGTAGGTGAGGAAAGGTGGGAGAGGGTTCTGGTCCGGACGCAAAGCGGGGTAGAGTTGAGGTTTGTATGTAAAATGTAGGGGGGGGGAAGAAGTTTGCGAGAAGCGTGTTCTATCTCTTTGTCGGAACCAAGCTCCTTTTATAGGCATCTCCCCACAACCCTAACCATGGTGACTCATCACCACGCGTAACATATTCCCTATGACTCATAATGAGTCATAGTGCGAAATCCATCAGCTGACTCGTATGGGTCAACTGCGCACATCCCTATTGAGCGCTCCAAACCCATAAACCCGATCATGCGCTCAAATGAGTCGCATTCGTGAAACCCATGACTCGTAATATGAGTCATGTGCAAAAGTCATTACATCATATGACGTCACAATCGTGAGTCATGAAACCATTAACCAATCATAATCAAACGATGACTCGCAAGTGCGTAGTCATGTAAAATCTATGAGTCAAAGCGACATCATAGTGCAAAACCCACATACCTTATGACTAATAAGTATTAGTCATGTGAAATCCACCTTGCTTAGTCACAATTTGTGACATTAGCTCCTGTCTCCCACTAGCATTGGTCCCTCGATGCTAATTGCCTAAGTCGAGCAACTTCCGCCCAACTCTTCTTAGCTCCTTCTTGAGTTCGTGGTTCCGATGCTCGAGCTCCTGGTTCCCTTTTCTTCCATCGTCCCCCTCCTTCTTGAACCTTGCTAGGCTGAATCCTGATCCTGCGACCGTCCTGCGAAGCCTTTGGACGTCTTCACGACGTCTTGCCATCGGAGACTGTTGGTCCGTTATTTTGCGCCGGTATTCGTTCTCGTCTTTTGACGCCCGGTCCCTCTGTTCCCGCAGCTCTTCTATTTGCCTTTGTAGGGCATGGACGTGGGGTTGGGTTTCTTCGCTCCCCGCCCTCTCCTGTTGTGTCCCCCCAACTCCTTTCCTTCCCACTCGGAACTTCGGGTCTCGGTGGTATCCGTGCCAATGTGTGAGGTCCTTCTTTGTTCCTTCCTTCTGCGGGTAGTACCCTGCGTCCACCTTGTATTGGACGTGTGCTGGGCACTTGTCGTTGTAGCATTCCTGCCAGTTTCTGGTGGAATGTATCGCCTTTCGTTGCTGGTATTTGGATGTTTGGACCGCTTGGTCCTCTTCCGGTCCTGGTGCCTTTGTTTTGTATGGCTGGTTCCAGCCGGATTGCGTAGCATTGGATTTCTTGGGGTACCATCATCGTGCCACTTTCTCGCTGTCATGTACCCAGCAGTTGTCGTTGTAGCACCCCGTCCAGTGTAGTGCATCGTGTTCCTTTTGCTTTCGTTCCGCTTCTTCCCAGGCTGAGGGTGAGCGGTATGGCGGGCTTGTCGGCATCATCTCCGGCAAGCCTATCGTGGTTCCCCAATTGTCTTGGGGGGTTGGTGTCTTCGGTGGGCATGGAGGGGCTTCTTCCTGGTTCTGTGTCTTCCATACTGAGACGAGCACATCTCCGTTCTCCTGTTCCTCCAGTTTGATCGAGGTGCGGCTTGTTTGGGTAGCGGGAGTGGAAGTTCCGCTTTGCGAGGTCTGTATTTTCGAAGTTATCGGCGGGGTACCAAGTTTTGTCGTGTTCTGGTGCGTATCCTGTCCACTTAGCTCTGTATTAGAGCTTGTTGTAATGTAGACGTGAGTCGATGATTTCTTCGCGTTCGTATTCTGGTCCTCCTTGAATGAGAATAGGATGAGGAGGTTCTGATCATTGTGAAGGAAGCTTGTTGTTGTTATAGAGCTCAAGAAGAGAGATATGGAATGTGTTGTGTATTCTCATTGAGGCCGGGAGGTCTAGTTTATAAGCACTGGTTTCTATTCTTACCAAGATTTTCAATGGTCCAATTTTCTTGTAGTCGAGCTTCCTGCATGGTCTGGTGGTCCTGATATTCCTTGGTAGTAACCACACCATATCCCCTTGCTGTAAGTTGGGATCGGGTTTTCGCTGTGCATCGTAGTATTCCTTATGTCGCATTTGGGCATCCGTCATTTCTGCTTGTAGTGTGTCATGTAATTGACTCATATCCTCCGGCGATGCCATCCTTCCTTGGATCAGGTGTCCGATGGCCTGATATTCGGGGTTTGTTCCGTAATTCGCAAAGAATGGTGTGTGCTTAGTGCTTTCTTGGTATCCATTGTTGTAGGCGAATTTGGCCATTGGTAGGAGTTCTTTCCAATCGTCCTGCTATTAGTTGACGTAGGCTTGGAGGTATTGTTCCAAAGTGGAATTTGTCCGTTCCGTTTGTCTGTCGGTTTGTGGGTGAAAGGCGGGACTAAGCCTTCTTTCTATTCCCAATTTCTTCGTGGTTTCCTTCCATAGGTCCGATGTGCATATCGACCCTCGATCTGTGATGATGTCTCGTGGTAGTCCATGTAGTCAGAATATTTCCCTTATGAATATTTCCTGGAATTGCTTTGCATCCATGTCCTTCGTGCATGGTATCAGGTGAGCCATTTTTGTAAGCCTATCGATAACGATTAGGATGGCATCCGCTCCTTCCGATAGTGGCAAGTCTGTGATGAAGTCCATTGATATTGACTTCCACGGCCGATTGGGGGCCTCGTTACGCTTCATCAGCCAATAAGGTGATTGTCGTACGACTTTTGTTCCTTCACAAATATCGCAGCTCTTGCCGTATTGGTTGATTGTTTCTCGCATCTTTGGCCAATAGTATTTTCTTTGGACGAGTTCTGTGGTTTTGGCCGTTGATCCATGTCCGGCCTGAAGAATGTCGTGGTGTCGTCGTATAAGATTGGTTCTTATTCCTTCGTTATTAGGAATCCAAATCTTTCCCTGGTGCCAGAGGTATCTATCCTTCCATTGGCACAATCCTAAGGCGACTCCTTTCATTTGCTTGTTTCCTTTGTCCAGTGCTTCCTTTATCGTTTGGCTCTTGTTATCCTTGGCGGATTCGTTGCTGATTTCTTCTTCGTCGTTGGTTTTGAATGTTATTGTTTCCATTTCTTGAATGCTGGTATCGAAGTATTTCTCTATTGGCAAGAGAATTCTTTCTTTTTGTGTGAGCCTTTCATCTCCTTCCTGAGGCATGTCTGCCTTTCGTCTAGTTAAGGCATCCGGCTTGCCTCCTTCTTTTCCTGGTCGGAATTCGATTTTGAAGTCGAAACCGCTTAAGACTTCGCTCCATCGTATTTGTCGGTAGGTCAGTTCCTTTTTTGTTGTAAACCTTATTAGGTTTTTGTGGTCCGTCAGGACTTTGAAGTGCTGCCCACTTCCCCTGAGGTATCGTCTCCATTGCTTGAGTGCTTGAACTATGGCTAATAGTTCTTTGTCGTGTACATGGTAGTTGCATTCGGCCGGTGCCATGGCTTTCGACCGATATGCAATCGGCCTCCATTTTCCGCCTTCATCATGTTGAGATAATATGCCGGAGCAGACATATTTCGTGGCGTCAGTTTCCACAAGCAGTGGTCTTCCTGGTTTGAAGTATGTCAACACTCGGGTTGAGGGTAACTTCTGTCGCAATTCGTCGAACGCCATTTGTTCCTTGTATCCCCATTCCCATTTGACGTCTTTCTTGGTTCTGTCGTATAGGGGTTTGGCTGTCCGGCTGAATCCTTCGATAAATCGTCGATAGAAGTTGCAGAATTCTATGAATTCCTGAATTCCTTTCTTGTTTGTAGGTGGCTTCCAGTCCCATATAGCTGAGGTCTTGATTGGGTCGACTTTGACTCCTTCGTTGTTGATGATGAATCCTAGGTATTCCGTTTCTCGTTGGTGAAACTCGCATTTTGACAGTTTGAGTTTCATTCCTTGCTTTCTGGTGGCTCAGATAATGGCGGCCACATCCTGTTGGTGTTGTTCCAGACTGTCGGAATATATGAGGACATCATCCAAATATACTATGCAGCATATGTCGATATATGATTGCAAAGTCCTGTTGATCCATTTCTGGAAAGCCGCTGGTGCATTGGTCAGCCCGAAGGGCATAACCAAATATTCATATGTGCCGTATTCCGTGGTGAAGGTTGTCTTCCATTCGTCTCCTTCCTTGATTCTGACGTTGTGATAGGCACCCTTGATGCCCAACTTTGTGTAATATTTGGCCATTCGTAGCCTGTCCAAGGCTTCTCCTATCAGTGGTAGAGGGTATCCGTCCTTCTTGGTGACGTAGTTGAGTGCTCGATAGTCGACATATAGTCGGAGTTTTCCATCCTTCTTCTTGACGAACATGATTGGAGATCCTCCGTCGGAGTAGGTTTCTCTTATCCATCCTCGTTGTTCATTTTGCTTGATGTAGTTCCAGAGTTCTTCCAGTTCGTCCTGGGAGAGCGCGTAAATCTTTTTGACTGGTAGTCCTTGTCCTTCCTCGAGTTTGATGTCCAGGTCTACTCCTGGTCGGTGAGGCGGTAGCTTTGTTTTTTCTTCTTCCTCGAATACGTCCAAGTATCCGTGATATTCTTGAGGCACCATTTCCTCCGGCTTTCTTTCTTTCTGGTATTTTCCGCTTTTGATGGCCAGCTCGGTGCTAGTGTTAACGGATTCCAGGCTTATTCGTCCTTCCTTCTTGTTGTATTTGATGATACCTGTGGTGGTGTACGGTCGTCTGTAGAACTTTCCAAAAGCTCTCGCGCTGATCTTGCAGATTTGTGTTGTGGCCTTTCCCGTGCTTCCAAATCTTTGTTGGCCTCTTTTGGTCTCTCCCAGGTTCAGGACTTGGTAACAGTCGCTTTCGACTATTTTCTCCGTGATGAGTTGTGCGATTCGATCGCCTTTTTGGATTTGGTAATCCTGGTCGCTCATATTGGCTAGTACCACCTTGATTTCGCCAGTATAGTCAGAGTTGATCACACCTGCATTGAGAGCAATCTGATGTTTAACTGCCATGCTGCTTCGTGGTGCTATCCGTCCATAGGTTCCTTGTAGTGGTGTGATTGCAATTCCTGTTGCGACAACTTCTTGTCCACGAGCAGGAATAGTTCTTTCTTCGTTTGAGTACAGGTCGGGTCCCGCCGCCTTTGCCGATCCTCTAGTCGGTAACTTTGCTTGAGGGTTAAGTAACCTAACTTGTATCCTCCGATCTTGCTTGCTTTGAGTCGCGCCGAACTCGACTTTCACGTTCTCTTCTCGCTCCTCGTCTTCTGGTATTGCGTATACCATTCGTGATTCTTTTAAACACCATGTCGTACACAGTTCGCTTTCAAAGGTGATCTTTCCTTGGCCCCAGTCGATTCGGGGACTATGTTGCTTTAACCATGGCATCCGGAGGATGACCTTATGGTTGGGTAGTTTAGCGACTAGAAAGGTTGCCAATAGCCTATGGCTACCAATGTCCATAGCTACTTTCGCTGTATGGGTAATTGGTCCCATAGCGCTGGGTTGGCCGTCTGCGAGGTAAACTTCTCTTGTCGTTTTTGCTTGCGTGGTTCTGATATTGTATTTGCTGCAGAACCCTTTGTCAATGAAGTCCTCAGTTGCGCCCGAGTCTATCATCGCGTTGGTCGTAACTTGTCTTTTCGTGCCGTTTAGTCGTATCTGGACCATAATATGGTCGTTCTCGTTGTCCAATGTTTCCGTGTTGTTCAGTGCCGCGTATAGGTTCCTCATCTCAATGGGCTTTGGTTTGGTCTTGTCCCTCAGACCATTGCCTACTGGGGACTTTTGTGGTTTCCCGACTCTTCTTCTGCTCCTCTTTCGACCTCCATTTCTCGTGCTTTGGCTGGTGGTCTCCATCGCTTCTTGTTGTCGGTTTTTGGTTCCCAGGTTGCTCCTTCTTTATTGTTTGCTTGGCTTCGGCACGCCGTGGCTCTGTGTCCTGGTTTGGCACATTTGAGGCATAGATTTTCCCTCATTCTTCGTTGGTATTCCTTGGCTGACATGTTGAATCCTGGTCCTCTTCGAGTAGCGTCCAATTCCATTGGATCGCCTCGATTTTCGCTAACCGGCGTAGGTCTGAACGTTCCGTTGACGTTTCGTGGTGTTGTGTCGAACTTCCCTGTTGGTCTCCCTGTTCTGATGTGGTCCATCATGCTGTGTTTGTTGTCCTTCGCAATTGCCCATCTGGTGATTGCCAGGGTTGTGTTGAGATTTTCTGTTTCGCCTGCTTCCCAGGCGTCTTGCAGTTTCTTTGACATTCCTCCTAATAGGAGTCTGGTCAAGGTCCCTTCGTCATATTCGGTCTCCGCTGCTATCATTCTGAATTTCTTCGCATATTCAGTCATTGTTCTTCCGCTTTGTGTACTGCCTGTGATCTTGTTTCGAGCTGTTTCCTTACCCTCCACGTCTCAGAAGTGTAGCTTGAGGGTTTCCATGAATTGTCCCCATGTTTCCCAGTCTTCTTCGAGTCTCCCTTCAACGTAGGGAACCAACCAGTAGCCGGCTGCTCCCCTTAGGAGCGATTTGGCCTAGGTTACCTTTTTGTAATGTTGATCTTCGTTCCATCCTAAGGCATCGAAGTAGATTCCTAGTTGGACCAGGAATATTCTCAATTTCGTTCTTTCTCCCTCAAAGTGGGATGGTTGTGGGACTTTAGGGCCCTTTTCTGTTGGGGTAGCTATCTCAGCCACTAATTCCGCAAGTTGATCCCCTGCTAACCCTACTAGTGGGTTTGGCGCTGGCGCCAGTCCTGGTCCTGGAACGGTATTCATCCTTCTGGCTCTCGGGGTAGTTGGCGAGAGTGTTCCTTCTGGTGATTCTTCTTCCGGTGTGACCGGAATTGCTGTTCTTTGAGATCGCTCGTGGGAAAGTGCTGTGATAAGTGCTTCTTCTAGTGCCGATCCTAGGTCCTGTGATCCTGCTTCCGGTGGGTCAAGTTCAATTGGTGAAGGTAATCCTTGTGTTGGTGACTCGTCCTCTATAGGGTTGATATCCGTGGTGTCGTTGGGTGTTGCGAAGAGACGCAACCAAATGTAACACTCCAATTGTTAAGCGTATATGCAACAGGCAACGACAGGCGTCTTCAGCGTATGTGAGTCTCGTTTTCTTGCACCAATGGGTAGGGGAGTACTATCTCTGCAGATAGTACGGAACTGGCTTGCTTGTCTTGGGGGGTTCGTGAGAGGTACTATCTTTTCAGATAGTAAGATGGGTGAATTTTCGTGATTGATAGAACTATCACAATAGTCCTATGTTCGGGCAGCCCGTCGAGACTATCGCAATAGTCTCCGGGTTCTTAGAGCGTAGGCTCTGGTAGAGGAGGAGTGTATGTAAAGAGAGTAAAGCGTAATCGTATTGCAATATCTTGAGTATAGAAAAGTACTTATATGGTTGCGTGAAGATCCTATCTCTTGGTCGGTCTTTTTTTTTTCTTTTTTTTCTTTTTTTTTTTTAATTCATGTATTCTTTGGTAGGCACAAGAACTCGCATGCAGCGGTAGGTATGTCGTGAACAAAAGCTTAATCCCAACAACGGCCCGCTCCACCTCTTCATGGGAAAAATCAAACACCCCTAATCCATAGGAAAAATCCCCCTCGCCTAGCACCTGAGACAAAAACACCTTCGACACGTAAGGAAACAATTCATAGGGACGTACAGGAGAGAGACCCAAACCCTTCCGCAGGCTCCGCTAAAACAAAAGAAACAAAAATAAAAACCACCGCAGTAGCATGGAGGATGGGTGACCGTCAAGACGAGAGAAAACCACTAGACTTGTGGGCCGACATTTGTAACCATAGATGTACGGTCGCGCCGGTAATTACATTGATTCAAGGTGTTGGACACCGGGCAGGGAAGTAGTGCAATACGACGACAGGGCGTAACCGAGGAGAGGACTGAGGATCGGGGAGGACGAAGGGGCAGCAAGGTGCCAGCTACTGCAGCAGTAAGGGTGCAAGAGGACAGAACCGGGAGGAGGAGGAAGGAAGGAGCGCGAAGAGGCTAGCCACAACCAACAAATGGGCCATAGCAAGGGCTTTTGAGACGACAGCGAGACCGAGCGGGACCGTGATGTTACTAACCGAAGCTTTCCCCATCAGCGGTACAAGCCCAGCAGAACCGAAGCCTTACTTCGACCGAGAGTCCGGACGCCATATCGCCGACCGTGAACGAAGCGAGAAGCTTTCCGACCGTGCAAAATGCTAAGCGAGGTGCAAAGCAAGTGCGGGGTAAGGGGGAGAACCGAACTTCATGAGCGGGTGTCAACGATGAATGGGAACACGAACCCCAAGGAGGGGAGGCATGCGTGCCCCAGGAGAGGAGGGAAGATGGCTTAACGTCAACCCCTAGGCAGTAGCCATGATGGGGGAAGAGAGGTGGGTGGGGGAAAGCGACAATGATTTCCCGTGGTGTTGCGATTTCAATCGCCGGAGGTGGAGGAGAGATAGTTCGTGGCCCATCCCTTGGGCGTTTTTATTTATTGATATTTTTGTAATCAATTCGTTATTATGTTTAAAGGTACAAAAGAGTCATGCAGCGCTAGCTATGGAGAGAAAAAACCTATAAGCAAACGGCATCCCGCCCGCTTCACCTCGTCATGGGAAAAATAAAACACCCTGAATCCATAGGAAAAGCCCCTCTCGCCTAGTGCCTAAGATAATATACCCCAGACACGTAAGGAAAGAATACATAGAAACGTACAGGTAGAGAGACCCAAACCCTTCAGCAGGCTCCCCAAAACAAAAGAAACAACGGCTGTTCGAAGACCCTTTCGGGGCCCAGGGGAGAGGATAGATGATCGCCGACGCGGGAAAACTGATACGTTGAGGGCCCACCAAAAACCATGATATACGGTCGGGCAGGTCATTACATCGATCCCAAGCGTTGGACAAAGCCACGGAGGCAGTGCTATACCACGACTAGGCGTAACCGAGGAAGGGCCAAACGATCGGAGCGGGAGGAGGGCGAGCAGAGCCACCGAGCAGAGGGGATGCCGGCCAGGAAGGTGAGCAGTAGCGTGCCAGCCGGTGAGTAGCAGTAGGGTGCCAGCCAGAGGGGGTGAGTAGTTGGATGCCAGCCGGGAGAGGAGTTTTGGCAGTAAGGTGCCAGCTTATGGGGCAGTACGGTGCCAGCGGACGGAACCGGGAGGGGGGTAGAGGAAGGATGGCGAACGGGCTAGCCACAACCAACAAACGGGCTATAGGAAGGGCTTTTGGGACGACGACGAGACCGGGACGAGACCGTGATGTTACTAACCGAGGCTTTCCCCATCAGAGGTACAAGCCCAGCAAGCCGGGGCCTACTTTGACCGAGAGTCCGACAAAATAACGCCGACCGTGAGCGTAGCGAGAAGCTTTCCAACCGTGCAAAATGCTAAGCGAGGTGCAAAGGAAGTGCGGGGTAAGGGGGAGAACCGAACTTCATGAGCGGGTGGCAACGATAAACAGGAACAAGAACCCCAAGGAGGGGAGGCATGCGTGCCCCAGGAAAGGAGGGTAGATGGCTTCACATCAACCCCTAGGCAGTAGCCATCATGGGGGAAGAGAGGTGGGTGGGGGAACGTGACAATGATTTCCCGTGGTGTTGAGATTTCAATCGCCGGAGGTGGAGGAGAGATGGTTCGTGTGCCTATCTCTTGCTCGTTTTTTTTCTTTTTTTCTTTTTTCTTTTTTTAATCAAATTGTTACTATGTTTAAAGGTACAAAAGACTCATGCAGCGCTAGCTATGGAGATAAAAAACCTATAAGCAAACGTCTTCCCGCCCGCTTCACCTCGTCATAGGAAAAATCAAACGCCCCGAGACCATAGAAGAAACTTCCCCGCCTAGCACCTAAGACTCGCACCTCAGACACGTAGGGAAACCACTCATAGAAACCTACAGGAGAGAGACCCACACCCTTCAGCAGGCCCTCAGGTAACACTAAGAATTGAATCAAAGAAACGCCTAGCTATAACTACTATTGCCAATATGCCAAATCCAAGAACCCGTACGGTGAAATCCGGTTAGGGCGGTGGCTCATCGGTCGGGAGTGACCGGAAGGTGGCGACGCGTGGGCGTTTGGGAGAGAGCAAGGAGGCAGTGCAATACCATGATCAACCGTAACCTAACCGAGGATTGCGACCGTAGAGTAAATCGCAGGAGGGAGACAGGCAGGTGGGGGAGCGGAGCCACGGGGCAGAGGGGATGCCAGCCAACGATGATGGGCCGTAGGGTGCCAGCCGGTGAGAAGCAGTAGGGTGCTAGCCGGTCAGGGGCAGTAGGATGCCAGCAGGTGAGGGGGTTTAGCAGTAAGGTGCCAGCTTATGGCGCAGTACGGTACCAGCGGACAGAACCAGGAGGGGGGTAGAGGAAGGATCGTGAGCGGGCTAGCCACAACCGACTAAGGCGCCATAGCAAGAGCTTTGGGGGCGACCGCGAGACCGAGCGGGACTGTGATGTTACTAACCGAAGCTTTCCCCATCAGGGGTACAAGCCCAGCAGAACCGAGGCCTTACTTTGACCCAGAGTCCGTCACTGTAACGCCGACCGTGAGTGAAGCGAGAAGCTTTCCGACAGCGCAAAATGCTAAGCGAGGTGCAAAGCAAGTGCGGGGTAAGGGGGAGAACCGAACATCATGAGCGGGTGTCAACGACGTACAGGAACGAGAACCGCAAGGATGGGAGGCCGAGGCCACAGAGGAGGAGGGTAGATGGCTTAACGTCAACCCCTAGGCAGTAGCCATCGTTGGAGAAGAGAGGTGGATGGGGGAAAGTGACCATGATTTCCTGTGGTGTTGTGATTTCAATCGCCGGAGGTGGAGGAGAGATGGTTCGTGAGGAGAGATGGTTCGTGTGCCTATCTCTTGGTCGGAACCAAGGTCCTTTTATAGGCATCTTCCCACAACCCTAACCCTGGTGACTCATCGCCATGCGTAACATAATCCCTATGACTCATAATGAGTCATAGTGCGAAATCCATCAGCTAACTCGTATGCGTCAACTGCGCACATCCCTATTTATCGATCAACACCCATAAACCCGATCATGCCCTCAAATGAGTCGCATGCGTGAAACCCATGACTTGTAATATGAGTCATGTGCAAAAGTCATTACATCATATGACGTCACAATCGTGTGTCATGAAACCATTAACCAATCAGAATCAAACGATGACTCGCCACTGCGTAGTCATGTAAAAGCTATGAGTCAAACCGACATCATAGTGCAATACCCACATACCTTATGACAAATAAGTATTAGTCATGTGAAATGAACCTTGCTTAGTCACGATTTGTGACAACCAATATATCTTTTGATAATTTCCTGTGGGAATCTCTCCCACGTGTGTAACGGGGGCACTCTGTAGGAAGACGGATCCTAAGATTGCGACCGCACCGAAGACTCAAAGTAGAAGTAAGGATCAAATAAAGATAAAGATAATTCAAAGTAGAATCAAGCGGTAAAACTTAATATGGTTAAGCCTGAAAGCTTCACTCAATAAGTTCTCTCGAGGATCGTTGGTTATCAGAATAGGGTGTCTCTCGCTTTAGTTAAGTAGAATAATGTAAAGCCAGAGGACACCCGTCAACCATTCTGACCTT
>Ga0307517_10004724_pt1 | contig 20820 bp, 17 predicted proteins | sample 23_EM_MG_FD_194515 | JGI IMG/M metagenome (GOLD analysis project Ga0307517, IMG submission 194515) | Populus trichocarpa ectomycorrhiza microbial communities from riparian zone in the Pacific Northwest, United States - 23_EM | ecosystem: Host-associated > Plants > Roots > Unclassified | place...
AAATAAATAGATAACTAAATGAAGTTAGAGCACAATCGAAGCATATCCATGATTGTCTATTATTTAAGTCAGAATGTATTTTTATTATTTCTATAATTGTTTTCAGTTTATAATTTTTAAGCACCAAATACTTTTACAATTTTTATGTAAAGTATTGTAAGAAATGGATTTGGAGAATTGATTTTGTTACCAGAGAATGGATGTTAATTAATCTTGTGTGGAACATTTTGATAATGGTCCAAGATAGTTGAACATGATTGTGATGTTAAATTGTTACGTGTTATGACATTATTGATAACGTGGTACGATCTAATTATAGAGAAAACTCAATTGAAATTTTAGTAGATTCATTAATAATGAATTCACATGACACATGAAATGAATGGGTTAGTAAATATATATAGGTGTATGTATTTACACACACACACACACACATATATATATATATATATTATGAAGGAAATCATAGAATTTGTATTTTAAAAATTTAAGGATGTTATAATATGAGTCTTGGTGAGACCTAATGTTTATTTTTTTTTTGTCTTTATGGTTTGTGTTTTTGGTTTCCCCTTTAATATTTTTTGTTTAAGCCTTTTTTAGTGGATAGGTCAACAAGTCTTCTAGTTCTAAAGACTGACGTAGACCTAACACATGATTTTTATTTCTAAAATAAGTTTAAAAATGCATAGATAAGTTTTAATAAAGTTGGTGATGTTTTAATTAAATTTGTTTTCAATGGTTAGGGCAACGAGTGTTTGATGAATTTTTGTCAAGTTATCATATAAGTCTCCTAGTTTTAGGGACTAACATGGACCTAACACAATGTTTTTTTACCTTAAAATGAGTTCAAAAATGCATCAACAAGTTTTCATCAAGTTTTTCTCAAATCAAGAAGGTTAAACTTGGTTTTAATGGCTAGGTCGACAAGTGTCATAATCCAACTTTTTACCCCTATTTTGTTTTTAAAAAGAGAATTCTAAAAAATATTTATTTTCAATATCAGTCAATTTAAATCATTTAATTATTATTTTTGTTTTATTTATTTAATTTTAAGTGTAAAATTAAGCTAGAAATAATAAATAATAATAAAATAAATGAAAATGAAAATGATATATAGATTAAAAATAGAAGAAAAAAATAAATTTGATGATAAAATTAGACAAATAATTGAATTTAACAAGCCTAGGAGTAAGTGCAAGAAGAAAAGAATTTATAAATAACTTTGGGTGTAATTGGAGGCTCAATCGAAAAATACTTATGGAAAAAAAAAGGGATTAAATTGGCTTTAACTAAAAGAAATGAAGAACCAATGACTAAATTTGAGAAGAAAGCCAAATTGAAAGTTTAATTCAATAAGATATGAAATTGAAGAGAAAATTAAATTGACTTTAACTAAAAAAAAAATGAAGAACTAAGGACTAAATTTCAGAAGAAAGCCAAATTGAAGGTTTAATTCAATAAGGAATTAAATTGAAGAGAAAAAGTGAGATTAGGGCAAAATTGGTCAACATTATATAATGTTTTAAATCAAGTACTAAATTGGAAAAGAGAACAAATTTAGGGATTTAAGTAACTCATTTAGGGATTGGATTAAAAAATAAAAAAAATAAAAACTCCAATTGAATGAAAAAAAGAAGAAGCCAGGGTTTGTAATGAAAATGTAGAAGTATTAAATGGTCCAATTAAATTTTTATCCTACATTGTTCATCTTCCTAGCTAAAATCATAGATAGTCAACCCCTGATTATCATCTAAAAAACTCAGCCAATTCAATCCCAAGATTATAGACATTTAATTTAAGAAATCTAGCAATTAATCCCTAATTGATTATTAGCCCATCAATTCCTAATTTTCAACAATCAAGATTGAAACTCAATTTATTATTACAATTCAACGAAGAAGGTTAATGCATAATAAAAAGGTTAATACTGAAAGAAGTAGTTATTGTTGTTGATGTTAGTTGTAGTTGAATAGTTTGTTTAACACTTGATCAATTCTATTATAGCACATGATGAAGTCTATTAAAAACAATTAAGATAGTTAGAAGAGTTAGTTGAAGCTGCTAGTTGGTAGGAAGGAAGACTACTTGTATATAAATGATAGATTATACAGTGCGTATTATTCAAGTAATGAAATAAGAGAAGTTTTACTCTTTCTCTTTTCTTCTCTATTCTTTATTTTTCTCTCTCAAAATCTTTCTTCTTTTCATCTTGGTAAGGGAGATCTTTAGCAATTAGTATTAAAGTAAATCCAAGCTCATCAATCAACTAAATTTTGTTCAAAACTTAGAATAATGATGGAGAACAATAAATTAAAGGCTATGGAAAAGCATTGTAGGAAACTAGATGAACAAATGCAAAATATTCATTAGAAACTCTAGGAATCTATAACTAATCATTAATAAAAGAGGCAAGAATCCATGGTACAAAGTAAGGAACGTTGGTTAGAGCAAAGCAAGAGAAACATATAGATAATATGGCAGGTCAGAATCACCTGAAGATTGGATATAACCTAACACTACTAAGAGTTGATTTACCAAAATTTTTTTCTGAGATAATTCCAGAGGTTGGATAAGGAAGTGTAAGAAGTTCTTCAAATGAGACTTTATTCCTATACAATAATAGGTGGAATTGACTTCATTGTATCTTGATGGAAAAATATTAATTTTGTATGAGAGGTATATGTGTTGAAGTGAGTTATTAGTTAACTATAAGGAATTTTCTAAGGCTATTTACAAAATATTTAGTAGTGGAGATGATATAGTTAAAGAATTCAGTAAGATGGTGCGAGAAAGAAGTGTGGAGGATTATATGAAGAAGTTTGAAGAATTAAAATCTTTAATGAATGTATTGACCTTTCATTACTCGAGTCTTATTATGTTTCCACTTTTATTAATGGATTAAAGGAGAATAACAAACCAATGTTAAAGATTCTCAAACCAATGTCTTTGATGCTAGTCTTTGAACAAACAATGTGGTAGGAAGAGTCTAATAATGCCATGGCAAGAAAGAACAACATTGTGCAAGGAATCAATCCTCCTTCTGATACTTGAAAGCTAACATGTAATTTTCCAATCAAGTCCTTCAATCATTCAAAGAATGAAGCATCAAAATATCATTTAGATACCTTGTATGTACAAGGAAGAAAACTAGGGCATTGTTTTAAATATGATGATAATTATATGTCTGGACATTAATGTAATGCTTAAGCATTACACATGATAGAAGGAATATATAATGAAAAGAAAAAATTTATGTAGGTGAAAGAGGGAATTGAAAATGATGAAACTAAGGTGAATGAAAAAATTAAAGCGTACAGTTTATCACTAAATTCCTTAGTTGATAGTATATTACAATTATAATTAGAGAAAGTTGTCAAGGGAAAGATCTTATTATTCGAATTGACAATGATAGTACTCATAGTTTCAATGATGAGTTTGTTATTAAAGAAGTCAAAGTAGTCATTGATAAAACTACTATATTAGCAGTTATAGTAGTAAATTACAATGTCATGTTATGTGATGCTTAAAATCCTAGATTTACTTAGTTTATGAAAGGTTATGAGTTTAAGAATGATATAAAAATGCTCAAATGAGGCATTTGTGATGAAGTTTTGAAAGTAGAATGGTTGAGAATATATATATTTGTAATTTCATTGAGATAAAATTATCTTTTAGAAAAAAAAAGAGGATGATAGAGTTGAAAGACATTGTAAATAAAGCATGATTGTAGATGATGATAATGGGGAATGTACAGAAAAGTCTAAAGAAAGTTGTGTTTGGATTTGTGGGATAATGTTTCTATTTAGAATTGACAAAAAAACCAATAAATAAATAAATAAATGGAAGCTACAAAAGTTAAAGCATTTTTGGAAGAATTTGCATTAATTTTTGAACAACCAAAAAATCTTTCACCAACTAGAAGATTTGATCATAAAATACCTTTGAAATTTAAAGCATAGCCTGTGAATATCAGGCCTTATAAAAGCTCTTTTGTACAAAAGGGAGAGATTGAGAAGATGGTTAAGAAGATGCTTATGAATGATAGAATTTAGTATATTTTTAGTCCTTTCATAACACTTATACTACTAGTAAAGAAAAAGAACAATTTTTGGAGATTCTATATGGATTATAAGTAGCTTAATATATTAACCATAAGAATAAGTTCTTAATTCCTTTGATTGATGATCTCTTAGATGAGTTGCATGGTTTTAAGTTCTTTTCCAAGTTAGACTTAAGGTTTGGTTATCATTAGTATGAATTAGTGAAAAGAATGTGAAAAAAACTTCATTTAGATCTCATTAAGGGCATTACAAGTTCAATGTAATGCCATTTGGTTTGACTAATGGACCTGCTACCTTTCGAGCATTAATGAACAACGATTTAGATCTATTTTTGAGGAAGTTTATTTTGATATTTTTTGATGATTTATATCAATCTACAGTTTACTAAATTATATATTAATTGAAAACTTTAAATGCTAACCAATTGTATACAAATAAGTGCAAGTGTATATTTCGTGAACAATAGGTACAAATCCAAAAGATGATACAACTAGTAAGAAATTAGCGAGAACCACAATCATTGAAGAAGATTGGAGGGTTCCTTAAACTTGTAGGTTACTATAGGAATTTTATCAAAGGATTTGGTACCATTAGCAAACCATCAATAGATTTAATAGAAAAGAATAGCTTTGTTTGGAATGGAAAGACTCAAAAAGCTTTTGATAAATTTAAAAGTGCACTTTATGAAGCTCTGGGTTTAGCATTGTCCGAATTTAATAAGACATTCGTATTGGAGACAAATACATGTAATACTAGATTAAGGGCAATACCGAGTCAGAAAAGGAAGCCTTTATCTTTTTTTAGCGAGGCATTGAGTCTTAGGCATACAAAACTATCTGTTTATGAGAAAGAGTATTTGGAAATTTTGATGGCAATAGAAAAAAGGAGTCATTACTTGAAATAGAAGTTGTTCATTATTTAAAATGATCATGAAAGTTTTAAACATCTTTTGGATTAGAAAATTCATACACCAATCTAAAAGAAATGATTAACTAAGTTGTTGGGATTAAGATATTATATTTTATATAGGAAAAGAAAAGAAAATATAGTTGCAAACTCTCTTTCTAGAAGGAACAATAGTGAAGTAGTTGATAAAGAAGTTGGTAGTGTTGGAATGATAACTAAAATAATATCAGCATGGTATGATGAAATTCATGCACTTATATGCAATTATATGATGAAATTCACGCACTTATATGCACTTATATGATGAAATTCACTATAATGATTGTGTTTAACAAGAAGGAGATTTGAACTATATTCCTTACGCTTGTGTTTGAAATAATTCTTGAAGTCTTTACATAAGAGTGATAGCTTCTTAATCATTGTTGTCACTAGAAAGCACTCACTCAACATTATTATTATTATTTTTTGCTTGAATCTTATGAAAGCTTAAATAGAGATTTTAGACCTAACTAATCATAAACTTAGAGACCATCATTTTAAAGTCTAGAAACTTGTGAACCATAAATTTCTTTATATCAGCATCCTTAATCTTATACTTCTTATCCAAGGATTTCCACAATACTTTAGCACTCTTGATTGGATTATACATCTTATACAAAGTGTTGTAAACCCATTAAGAATATATTTATTAAATATAAAGTTTGAATGCTTTCATTCATGCTTCTACCATAACAATAGTGGTCAAATACCATTCTCCTTTATAAAAAAACATTTGCCTTTTCTCCTATAGAAACTATACAAGGTTCAAAGTGATCAAGTAAAATAAAATCTTTTGCTATTATCTTTTAAAGTCTACACCAGTTAAATTCTTAAGATTTTTCCTATACAAAGCATGTGAAAGAATTAGGTTAGCCAACAGGGAAACTATGACAATGAGGGCTAATAGGGTAACTAGTGCATTAGTATTATTAACACTAGTTTCAGTCATATGTTATCACAACAACATAATAAACTTTACACACACACACACACACACACACAAAGTAAAGGTACACTAATAAAATTAAATAATCAAAACAAATCACACACACATTTTTATATATAAGTACATATCATAGTTATTAAACCTGGCTTGGGGGTTGACCCGGCCAAGGGGCCGGGTCTCAGGTTTCATGAGTCAAGCCGGGTCAACCTGAAAAAATTTTAAAAAAATTAAAGTTTTAATATTTCATATGAAAAAATCCATGTAAATATAGGTTATACATATTATAAACAATGAAATTTAAAAGAATATTTAAAATTTTTTTTTATCCCACATTAAAAAGATATTATGTTAAGCTTTTAAGTTGAAGTATTTAAACAAAAAAAGTTTTTTATCCCACATCGAAAAACATAACTTCTTTCTTGGAAACATAGAGTATATATACTAATAGGTTTCAAATTCCACATTGAAACAACATAACTTCTTTCATGGGAACATAGAGTATATATACGAAAGGGTTTCAAATCCCACATTGAGAAGATACTATGTTATCCTTTTAAGTTAAAGTATTTAAACAAAAGGTTTTTTTTATCCCACATTGAAAAAGCATGATTTTTTTCTTGGAAACATAGAGTATATATACTAATGGGTTTCAAATCCCACATTGAAAAAACATAATTTTTTTCATGGGAACATAGAGTATATATACGAAAGGGCTTCATATCCCACATTGAAAAGATACTTGTTATCCTTTTAAGTTGACTATTTAAACCAAAAGATTTTTTATCCCACATTGAGAAAACATGATTTTTTTCAAGGGAACATAGAGTATATATACTAATGGGTTTCAAACCCTACATTGAAAAAACATAATTTTTTTCATGGAAACATACTAAATGGCTTCAAATTCCACATTGAAAAGATACTATGTTATCCTTTTAAGTTGAAGTATTTAAATCAAAATGTTTTTTATCCCACATTGAAAAAACATGATTTTTTTCTTGGGAACATAGAGTATATATAGTTATATACTAATGGGTTTCAAATCCCATATTTTAAAAAAAAAAAAAACCGGGTCTCGTCCGGGTCGCCCGAGTCATGGGTCGACCCGCCGGGTCGCTCGGGTTTGACCGAGCTATTTTCCTAACCGGTCTTTTAGTAAACCCGGATCGGTCCAGCCACCGGGTCAACCCGCCAGGCCGGGTTTAATAACATTGGTACATACACTATTAAATTTGGAAAAAATAGATTGCTTTCACTGAGATTGTAACCAAGCACTTTAATTAAGGAGAAATATATACATACATATATGTATGTATTAAACATAAGGTATCAAGAGCAGCACAACTTGTGGTGCAATAGTAAAAATCTTCTAATTATAACCCATCTAAGTTTGATTCTCATAAACTACATAATCACTTATTTATTTATATGCAAAAGCACAAAATATATGCATATATGCACACAAATTGAAATCAAAAGCACAAAATAAGTTTGGCTTGTAAACCTTGGATTCAATATTATTTAGGGAACTGTAAATTCAAATATATCATACTCATGCACAAATAATAAAAAAAAATAATTAAATTATTTTAATATTGTTATTTTTTTATAATGATCTGGTTTATACAAATCATAAAAGACATATAAATCAACATATAAAAGAAAATCAACTTATGAGTTTGTTGACAAATTACCAACTTCAAAATTTAGATTGAGATAAAGATTAATTCTCATGTCTTAAAATAATTTATTTCATGTCCTTTAATATTTGTAATGTAATTGTAATATTGTTTCACAAATCTACTCAATATTATATTCTCAATAGCACAAATTAACAAGGATAAACTACAAACTAATTTTATAAATGTTTATCTCTATACGAAGGAACACAAAACATTTGATAGAAGAAAAAAAAGTAAAAGAGAAGAGTTTTAGAAAGACAAGAGTTACTATGAATATTTTTTAAATTTATTTGGAAAGCTCTTTTTATATAAACAATTCTAATAATTAATTCTAATATTTTTTTATTTAAAAACAAACTATTTTTATTTAAGAGAAAATTAAAAGAAACACAATTTTATTTTAAATAGATTTTTAACGGACATAATTTTTCATTCACCATTATAAAAGATTATTGGTAATATTATGATGGAAATAACAAGAGATTATGATTATTTAAAATAATATTATCATAGCAGTATTTTTATATACAATGACATGAGTATTTTTTTTCTTAGAAGGCATAAATTGCTCTTTTTAGTATTTGTTTTTTTATTCAATGATAAATTCTTTTCCACATTAGATTGGTATATTTAAAAAATAATAATAATTTTTTTTAATGTCAATCAAATAAAAAATAAATCTTCTTGATCTTTTCAAAATTTATTGCCTTTCATTGATTTGACGTCTCAAATCATTCTCCACAAACTGTTGCCTAGAATAGAATTGACCCAGTAAACGGTGTCTAATCATGGTCCAGTGTCATCCCAACTAAAAATAATCTCAATAGTCAAAATAAGTGATCCTCCCTATCTCCTAGCCTCCCTTAGACACTTGCCACACAAACCCTTTCCCATGGATAACTTCAATTCTCCAATCCACATGCACCACCCTCGGCCTCCTCAACACTGCTGCTCCCCCTTTTCCAATGACGGAGCAGGTCCCAACAGTCCCACATTCTGATGCAATCCCTAAAATTCATGACCCCGTTGCCACCTCGAACCAACCCTTTTTTGAGCCTGGCACATACGTGATCCAAATTCCTAGAGATCAAATTTATCGTGTTCCACCACCTGGAAACGCCTCGGTCGCTCAACGCCAAAGAAATCCCCATCAAAAGAAGCACAAGTCATGTTGTGGTTGCTCTTGCTTCTGGTGTTGTTTTATTGCCATTGCCAGTGGTATTGCAGTTGCTGTTACCATTGTAGGACTCTCTTTTATTTTACTCAAGCCTAAGGATCCCGAATTTCAAGTTCAACGCTTTGTCGTAAAAAACCCACAAGTTTCCAAGCATAAATACTCATATACAAACTATGACATCAGGCTGAATGTTCATAACTCAAATCGGAGATCAAGCATTTTGTATCAGCAAGGTGGTGCTGTTTCACTTTCATTTAGGCAACAAAATGTTGCAACCGGAAAGTTTCCAACTTTCCACCAAGGTCACAAAAATTCAACACATATTGGAATAGTCCTTAAGGGGACTGGTGTTGGGTTACCTAAGGATGTACAAAATAGCCTGAGAAATAGAAAATCAAAAGTACCTGATTCGTTTTCTCTAAAAATGAATGTCCCAGTGAAAATGAAAACAAGTGGTTTCAAAACTGGGCGTGCAGAAATTGTAGTTACATGTGATTTCACGGTGCAATCATTGGCACAAGACACGCACATACTTTCTCAGGAATGTCAAACCAATCGCTAGTCAAAGCATCGGCAGTGGTCGATCCAGTTTGCAGGGATGGCGGTGGTGGAGGAGGAGATGCTTAGTGTTTGTGCGAAACTTGTCGATGCGAAAGATTTTTTATATAGGTAATTCATTTTGTTACAAATTTTATTGGATACATGTTTAATGTCTTAGATGGGAAAATTGCTGGCAACGTTTGTCGCTGAATATTCAGTTTTCCTATCCTAAAATTGTACCATAAGAAATAAAAAATGATATGGAGACATTCTTCCTCTATGTTCCTTACTCTTCTTATATTAAGATCACAACAACAGGTCCTTCTCTACGTATATTAACCTAACAGGCCATCACCAGAAATATGAATCCACCATCAAGCATGAGCATCTTCTAGTAGATCTAGCCCAGAAACAAACTACAAAAAAAAGACGCGACTTTGAAATAGCTACGGAGTAGTTATAACTTGTATGTTCTTTTCGAGGCCAGAACAAATAGTTTCATTGAAAAATATGAACCAGAGAGAAGCATTGGGCTAAGCTCCAGATGCAGCCAAGTAAAGTTAAATTGAATCAGGATGACTATCTTTCATGACAAAAGCCCAATTGCCAGAGTAGCCCACCCTCAAGAGCCTAACACTCTAGAAATGGACCCCACCAAGAAACGTCGAGAAGCCTTCCTGAAATGTGACAAATCTCTGACCACCATTTGAATCCACGAGACCGAGATGGTTAAAGAAGAAAGCGCCGCACCTGCTCTCAATGCGACCATATAGCCACGACAAAATAGGATCATGCTCTGAAGCAAGGGAGTTAATAAATGAACCTCAGCATCTACAGGCATGATTATTCCTTCTGATCCAACCATAATGGTTATTTCACTGTAGAGCCAATAATATATTCAATCATTACATGGACTATCGTGTGTACTTCTCATCTCTCTCTCTTTTTTTTTTCTTTTCAAATTAGCTTAATAAAAGTAAAAAATAGACAAAATAACTTTTTATGTGAAAAAGATTTATTAAAATAATATATTTTTATCTTGTCATGTTTCAAAAATATAATATTTATTAAATGTTGTTATTCCTAAACGCGAAAAGATCGTTGTCGTGCTTTAGAATAACGACATTTAGTAAATATCACGCTTCTGACACGCAATAAGATGAAAGTTCAATTATCTGACTCAATTTGTCGGCTCAGTAACTAGTCAGCTCACCAATATTCACACAATAGTTTTTCTCTGTTTTTCAATGTCAATGATATAGTCAGACTTGTGATAACGGGTGATTTTGAGTAGTTATGTGTGAATCGACCATAACTAAATGAGGATCTGGCCAAAACGAATTATATGGATGGCATAATAGAGGCATTTAAGAACCAATGGGGTAAGTTTAGGTCAAAGAGAAGGTTTGGTTGTGCTAGACCAGAATAACGGAGCAAAAAGACCATTACTTTTGATTCGACTATTTGATTATGCTTAGATTTGTATAAGAGTTTTGGGAAGCTTTTTCCTATAGTAGCCACTACTTTGCTACGCGAACCGTCGAATATTTAGATATAAAACATCTCGCCAGGCCCCCTAGTTTTGACATTTTTGAGATTTTTCTTGTTATTTTTTAAACCGGTCGATCAATTTCAATGACCATTATGAACCAGTCAACCTATCGAGCTAGATGATAGAATACTTTTACCTTGTCAATTTTAGAAACGTAACATTTACTAAATGTCACTATTTTAAAGAGCAACAACTATCTTATCGAGCTTAGAAAAACAACATTTAGTAAATGTAACGCTTTAAACGCGCAACAAGATGAAAGTATGTTATTTCATCAATTTGTTTTCAAACACTACAAGATTTCACAGTTTTACCGACGAACACAATCCGTCGGTAATTTTTTTTACCAACTAAATCCCCGACAGAAAGTGTCCGCCGACATGTCTTTTGTCGGTAATATCACATTCCATCGTTAAGTCTGTTGGGAAAAAAAATATTACCGATGATTTTACAGACGGAGAATGTGCGCAAAAAAAAATTCCTGCTATAAATGTACTGACGGATTTATTCCGTCGGTGAAAGTAGCATTTCCAATAAATAGTTTTCAACTCTTAGTAAAATACCGACAAACTATATCCGTCGGTGAAAGCGTCAGTGATTGTGGCATTGTCAGTAAATATTTTTCAATTCTCTGTAAAATACCGACGGATACATTTCGTCTGTAAATTAGTCGGTGTTGTTTTTTTAAGTTTTTTTTAAAAATATTTAGAATAAATAATATAAAATTATATGAATTAATAGTAAAAAAAACCAATTATGCAAATAAAATTTTATGAAACATATAAAAAAAAAAGTTTAATAATATTCATTACAAATTGAATGTGTTTCAAAAAAATTATTAAAATAAAGGTGGAGTTGGGGGAGGAGGAGGAGGAAGAGGCTGGTTGTTCCCGGGACCATACGGCCAAAAAGAAGCCGCACATGTATCACCACTCTGTGATGTTATGTTCATGACCATTTGGTGAAGTTGTTCATAATTCGCCGAGAGTTGCTTGTATTTTTTAGTGATATGAGCCGTGTGTTGCCAGGCCACAAACTCCTTAAAGTGGGTGCTCGATATTGATTGGGAGCTCCCAACTGTTGAGATACTACTGGCCGCCCACAAGTTCTTGATCGTAGTGTTGGAGAGCTTGTACACTCGATTTTTATCGAGTCCACCAGACGATCCTACCTCCATCCATAAAGCCGGATCGAAATCCGAATGGGTCGAAGGATCGTCCCCATATCTCTCCCTCAACCGGCTATTACAAGTCTCTTGAAAATGAAAAAAGAAATCACCATATTTATTTCAAGAAAAATAATAACTTACGAAATAAAATAGTTGAACAAACAGACCACAAAGTGTTGAGCGCAGTTGTTAACGAACCGTTGCATCCCCTTTTGGCGGTCTTCACTTCGCACGTGCGTCTCTATAAACAGCTCCATTGGGCTCAGCTCACATCCAAGAGACGTAGCTTGTAATAAAAAAAATTAATTAAGTAACAACAAATTGAAATTACGATATATTTCATTTAAATTATTTTTACCATCCGTTTCGCATGTGCAGCAAACAGAACGAAGCCGCCAGTGTGTGTTGTCACCGAACCATGAATTTGCAGGTTCCGATTGCCAGCACCGGACTGTGAGCGTTGTGTGAATCGCTAAGACGTCACATGCTCAATATATTGTGGCTATATATCTCCCCGGATGTATAAGGGTTTGAAATCCCTCCAAGCCGCCACGTCGTTCCAGCCTTGGATGCCGTTATCTCTTGCGTTGTTTTGGCCTTTTTTTGTGCTTCATGCCAAAAATTACGCAACCTACTGCCATGGTGACAAATTAGATTTTAAAACATAATTTTTTTGTAAAAAACATATCGTATTGTTTTTGGTGTCATACCTAGTTGCTGAGTGATTTTCCCATACCCTCCTCACAACATTATCAAACGCTCTGTCTTAGTTGAATTTGTCATGTCTATAAACAATTTATTTAAAATAAAAATAATAATTTATTTACAATTATAATAATAATTTGTTAAAAATAAGCTGGAAATTAGAAATTAACACCAACCTTAAATTTGTCAAACCATGCATCGATATAAGGTCTCCATTTAGGATGTCTGGAAACCTGACTCCATTGAAATAGTAGAATCTCTATCGATGATTTAAACGCCGACGATATTACTCGGGCGGCCTCAATGTTTGTGAAAATAAATTAAATTAATGAAATATTGATTAGTTGTTCATAAATTATGTTACAATTAAAAAAAAACTAAAACCGAAACAAACTTACATTGAAAGGTTGTCCTTCCAATGTGCCTTGTACTTGCGGGTGAATTGATTTCACTGTGAAGGCACGCCTCCTCTGCATTGTGAAACCGCGTTGGAAGAGGCAACATTGCGAGTCGGCACAGGTGCCTCTCCTTGATCGGCACCTAAGGACATGTCATCCTCACTACTAGAAGAACTAGCTGCGACCATATGTAAGCGACGAGCTGTTGATTTCGTTTTATACATCTACACAATTTTATACGAATAATTACATAATTAAATTCAATTGTTAAAAAAATCTTCGGCAGCAACTCCCATATATTGGAGACTACCCAAAGTTTTCAAACCTGCAAATATTGACAATAGCCACAACCAATTGACCCCATTCAAAAATCTTATATATAACCTAACATCTATACAAATAACAATTAAAATTAATGGAAATAATTAAACACATATCATGCAATAATAGAGTAAAATTAAAATTTATTCCTATATATTCAATTACTAATTATAAGGTAAATTCAACAATAACAATTAAAATTCAACAAAGTATTCAATTATTATGGCAATACAAACAATAAAATATGTTCAACAAATTACAAAAAAAAAAACTATAGACTTTAGGAATGAATAATGCTTACCTTAATAATGTGTTTATTTCAAGACTTTATCTACATTATAAAAATACACTAAAAAACAAAAAACATAACAAAAATAACAATAACTAAAACAAAGAAAATATAAAAAAATAAAATGATTAAGCATATTAAATGGAAATACATACCTTTTAATTTGTTGAAGATATAACTAGAGATTACAAGTAAAAAACAACAGATTTGAAGCAAATGAGAGGAAAAAAGAAGAAGAAGAGAGATGTGAAACAAAGCAGATGAAATATGAACTGAAGGGGCGGTCACAAAGATTTATAGTGCAGTTTTACCAACGGACATTTAAATAATATTAATTTTAATTATTCCGTCGGTGATGTTTTGAAATGGCAAATTTTGAATTTCCCACCAAAAGTTTTTCATTACCCTCCATATTTTTCGCAGTTCGTCGGTATTCCATCGGAAAGTGCATGAGGACAGAGATTCATTAATGCCAGCCTTTTGGAATTCGCACTGTCTGTCAGTGATTCTATCGGTAATTTTGGATCGCCGACAAATATCGATGGACTATATCTATCGGTATAAACGTCGGTGATGCATTTCCAGTAAATATTTTGCAATTCTCCGTGAAATGCCAACAGACTGTATCCGTCTGTAGAGTCGTCGGTGATTGTGGCATTTCCAGTAAATATTTTGCAAGTCTTTGTGAAATGCCGATGGACTATATCCGTCTATAAAGTCATCGGTGATTGTGGCATTTCCAGTAAATATTTTTCAACTCTCTGTAAAATGTCAACGGACGTGTAATCCGTTGGTATAGACGTCAGTGATCTTGCATTGTGCATGAAAGATTATGTTTGTATTGCATATTTACCTCCATGCAAACACTTAATTACAAACTGCCCATCGCATAAAACAATAACAACAATTAACACTTATAAAATAAATATTTTGTGTTATAAAATGTCATCCATAATATATATTACATTAAAAAAATAGCTTTACACATTGCTTTATTCTGATAGTTAGTCTGAATTTTCTTCTTCTTCATAGTCAATTGAATAGTCATTAGCTTCATCGCAATCTTCAATATGGATATCATCATCATCTTCATCGACATTTGCTTGTCTACTAGAGCTCAAAACAACATTCAACTCCTTTGCGTCAACATCAACAAGACTATCATCGAAAACGTAAAAATTTAAATTTTCTTCCAAGTCAATCGAAGGAGCAACTCGATATGGTTTAACCAATTCACTAACCTGAAAGACTTCATCTCGTACACTAGTGTCTTCGTTCTCATCCTGAACAACGTCGACACGACCTCTAGGTTTCGTTTTTAAAATGGATAACCAATCAACTCTTGATCGATCCTTTATAAAAGAAGAGATGTATGTGTAATAAACTTGTTGACATTGCTTTGCGAAAACAAAGACATCGTTTACGTTACAGAGTCTAGCTTTTGAGTTTATTTCGACCAGACCATAATGAGGATCAACTCTGATTCCTCTGTCAGTGGTGTCATACCAATAACATTTGAATAAAAACACTTTATTCTGCTCGCTATGATATTGTAGTTCGATGACCTCTTCTAATTTACAATAGTAGTTAACTTCTAACTCACTACAAGTCAATCCCTTAACACAGACATCGTTATTGTTTGTCTTTTTTCAATGCCCGTATTCTTCAGTATGGAACACATATCCATTGACAAAATACCCGTTGTAGCACTTAACTTTTCTTTCAGGACCAGGCTTAGTGAAGACAATGACTTAGCAACACTCCTTCCCATTTGATCAACCTTGTATATAATGTACAACAATGAACAGTAAATGAGAATTTTGTAATGACATACAGTAGCTTTGCAAGAGATAATGAGTTTGTGATAGTACTTACATGTGTTCTAAATCATGTGGCAAATTGTTCATCTTGTAATTGAAAGATTTAGGATTCGGTCAACTGTGAATTATTGGACAATAAATATTATCGATGTTGCCTGCAAGGTTGTTCCAAATTATATGAGTTTATGATATTACAATATATAAATAGTATATTCTTAACAAAGCTAAATTAGTAGTATATATGCTTAATGAATAAAAGGTTTTAGCTTATCACAGTTAAATGGAATGGGTGTGGGTCGTTCAAGATTGGAGAATATTGACAAGTTCCCACTCAAAGGCACTTCACCACCACCATCATGACGTGGAACGTGATTGATTCTCATTCTCAAATGAGGTTTGAAATAGTATGAGATAAATGTTGAGATCTCTTCAATAATATAGGCCTCACATATCAAAGCCTCAACATGCGCTTTGTTCTTAACCTTTTTCTTGAGATTGAACAAGTACTTGCATTGAATTAATTATATATTTTCAATTAAGAAAAACAAAGAAAATACTTTTAATTATAAATTACATTGCAATTGTAATATCTAACCGTTTGAATAGATACATCTATCTATACTGGACCGATCCTCCAATTTTTACCTCGAACGGAAAATGTACGGGGAGATGCTCCATTAAGTTAAAAAATGATGGAGGGAATATCATCTCAAGTTTGCATAGTGTCTCGATGATATTTGTTTCATGCCTATCAATGTGATCAACATTCAACTTGCTAAAGCATATATCTCTAAAGAAATTATTGATCTCTGTGAGTGCATCCCATATCCCTTTTGGCAACAAATCATGATAAGTTAATGGAATGGGTGTTTACATAAACACGTGGCGGTCATGACTCTTCATTCCATACAATCTGCATTCCTCCATATTAACCAACCTTGATATGTTCGAGGCATGTCCATCGGGAAAACACATACTCTTAAGTCATTTGTAGACTGGTAGTTGTGTATTTTTCTCTAACATGAAGCTTGGTTTTGCGACTCATGACCAATCATAAACCAACTCCATATTTTTACGGTTACAGAATAAAGCTATATCCAATCTACCCTTGATGTTGTCCTTTGTCTTTCCCTTCACATCCATGACGGTGTTGAAAATATTCTCAAACACGTTCTTTTCTATGTGCATGACGTCAAGGTTATGGCGTAGGAGATTGGTCTTCCAATAAGAAAGCTTCCAAAGATACTTCGCTTTACCCAATTATGGGTCGAACCAAAACCAGGAAACTTCTGCTTACCTGATTGGAGACCAAACACAATGTCACCGTACTCTAATACAACATCATGCAATTCTTCACTAGAAAGACGCGGGCGTGCAACATCTTTTTCAACTCTGCCAATAAAGAAATCCTTTATATTCTTTCTGCACCTGTGATTTATTGGCAAGAAACGACGGTGACAGTAAAAAAAAAAAGCTTTACCTCCGTTTGTTAGCGTGAATGACCTGTTGTTTTCCATGCAGTATAGACATGCTAGTTTTCCATGCGTGCTCCAACCAGAAACCATTTTATAAGTTGGAAAATCGTTGATAGTCCACATCAAAGCCGCCCTCATAACAAAATTTTGTTTCCTCGATATATCATAAGTCAAAGCTTCGGAGGACCACAACTGCGTCAACTCATCAATCAACGGTCGAAGACAAACATCTATATTCCGACCTAGGCTGCTTGGACCGGGATGACAATAGATAAAAAAATGAACTCCGACCTCATACACATCCTCGGTGGCAAGTTATAAACCGTGAGTATAATTGGCCAACAATAATAAGGAGTAGCAAATGACTCGAATGGGTTGAATCCGTATGTACACAACCCAAGACACACATTTCTTGATTCAGCTGAAAAGTGAGGATGCACACTGTTAAAGTGTTTCCATACTTCGCCGTTAGAAGGATGTACCATCACTCCATCAACCGCATCATGTGATTGGTGCCATGTCATATGCTCATCAGTTCTTGGTGACATGAACAACCTTTGCAGTGTATGTGTGATTGGGAAGTATCTAAGTTTTTTATATGCCACGAGAGTCTTTCCTCTGCCAATTCTTGGTTTGTTATGGGAATGCCCACATGTCATGCACTCGGTCAGCTTAGCATTTTCAAGGTAGTATGACATGCAGAAGTTAGGGCACATGTCAATTTTCTAGTATCCTAAATCGAGGGGTTTCATCATGGATTTTGCAGTATAGAAGTTCTCTTTTAGCCTGTTTCCTTCAGGTAAAATACTTATCGCCTATTTGATAATTTTGTCATAACCGACCTCACTCAACCCGTGATCTGACTTGATGGTGAACACCTGTGCTACAACTAATAATTTACTGTGGTTCATGCAACCATCCCATAATGGTTCGTCAAAATCTTTCAGCAGATCGAAAAACCTTGTTGCATCTGCATTAGGTTCTTCTTCTATGATTGGATATTGACTGACATTACCTTGATTCATTCTCATTGCATCCATAACCATATTTCTCTAAGGATTACTGTTGTCATTTGCAACTCCATGCACGTTGCTAGCACTAGAAGTTGACCCAACCACCCTTTCTATCATGCTCTTATTACGAACAAATAGTTCTCCGTGTGCATACTAGCACAAATAATTCTCCATAAATCCTTTGTGTAGAAGATGCATCATTACAACATCTGGATGTAGATACTTTTTATTTTGACACTTCTTGTATGGACACCTAATACTGCCTCCAGTAAAATTCAGGGAATAGATGTTGTGAAATTAATAAAACCCTAAACCCCATTACAATAATCATCCTCCACAATCCTTGGAGTGAATCTCGATACATTTATGAACGATCATCCATGACTTCTATCGAACCTCTATAAAATTATGATGACAGCATGTATTAATTAACTATGTTAGGTAAATAAATTTGCAAAAATATTGGTTTACCTCGAGATTATCCAACAAGCTAATTACAACTTCTTATAAATATTCATTATCAATTATCAACGTTCATACAAATTTATACATATAAATTTACCGAAATTACAACTCCACAATAGCATTGATAAAAATTAAAACGGACCCGTTAAACAAACTATTAATTATTTTACCACAACATATGTAATTTGGTAATTCAACAAAGTTTCAACAATTTACAAACAAATACAATTTTACAAAATCTAAAACAAACCATAACAAGTACAAAATTATACATTCATATACTATAAGTTTGTTTGAGAAATAACAATAAAACATGTACATACACTAACAAAATACATATACTAAAAAAAACAAAACAATTGACATTTAAAATTGACATTTAAATGTTAAAATTAAAAAAAGATAGATTTACTTACAAAAAATGATAAAATCCACAATAAATCAGAACACTGATGCTATGACCACAAAACTTAAAGAAATATGACTTGTGTTAAGAAGAGGGAGATTTTTTTTAGGGGCGTGGTTGTTTGCAGTTTGGGAGGGGAGAGTTGGGATGGGAAAGAAGAAGGAGAAATAGGGGAGGAGAGAGTTGGAAAAGTGGTGATATATTCACTTTTGCCGATGGAATCACCGACCGAAGGAGTCCGTTGGTGATTCCATCGACAATTTTGACAGAGAATTGGTCACGTCACCGTACAGAGATCGATCCTGGTTTGAATCCTTAAGTGATTCCATCGGTAAAATCGCCCACAAAAATTTCCACGTCAGCGAACCCTTTTTTTTTTTGAAATTCTGAATATTCCATCTATAATTCTGTCGGTATATACCGACTGAATTACGGACAGAATAGTATCCGTCGGTAATTATCACCGTAATTTACCGACAGAATTATTCCGTCGGTAATTTCGTTGGTTTTAAGCAAATTTCTGGTGGTGAAAACAATGTTAATCCACCATTTTTTTAGGTTTACTAGTTGCCTAATTTTTCCCATTTTAGGAGGTCAAATTTCTTGCTAGATAAACCATACAAGTGCCGGTTTGGCAATGAGGTGTTTGGTATAAAGAGCATCCGTGATATGATCCAGGCAAGGTGAAATTCGGATTTTGACGTAAAAAGTGCAACTATCCAGTTTTACAGCAACAATCATAATTCTCAATCCAACAGTTGGATCACGCTGAAATTTTACGTGAAGTCTCCTGACATGTTGTCCTACCTTGGGTTAAAATTTCAGGTCAATCGGAGTTCAGTAAGGCATCTCAATACGGGTCAACATAGATTGTATGAATTTTGTTATTTACTTTCTTTTGACTTGTGGACTTCCTATTTGGCTAGGATTCTTTTCCTAAAAGGATGTGGCAGCTTATTTTGAAAATCTACTAATTCTACAAAGATCTTTAATAGGCTGCAACATAGTTTTCAAGTGTGTCAAGGATTCATAATTATTTCAGAATCCTTTTCTTACAAGGATTCCTTATTCATCCTAACTACAAAAAGAAAAGAAGACTTTATAATAAATTCTACCTCCAGATCAGATTTCCTAATCTATTTGGGACTTCTTAATGGTGACAAATCTGATTCTAGCATATATATATATATATATATATATATATATATATATATTTCATTTTGTTTCTGTCCAAAATATATTAGTTGCATTAAAAAAAATAAAAGAAAAGAAAAAAAGAACAAAAAAAGTTGTTGAAGAAGACATTTATTGGTTTCTACCGTATAAAACTAAACATGGGAAAATTGGATCAAATCAACTTGGAATTAGCTCAAATGTGAGATTCTAATTATTGGGGTCCTAATCGCACCACATATTGATTTTTGGGTCAATTGGATATCGTTTGCTTTGGGTTTCGAATTCGGGTTTAATTAGGTTTGATTCATAACGTTTTTCCGTCAGTATATCAAACCTTATCATAAATTGCTCAAACTTTATATTCTGTCTATTTAGGTTGATATCGCACTATATCTGAAATGTTAACTAAATTGGACATCATTTACTTTAGGTTCCAGATTCAGACTTAACTCGTCGTAAACGAGTCTGTTTTGCGTCAACTTTTGAAATTCGCTTTCTTTCTGTTGTTTTCATTTCTTGCAGTTTATTTTCATCATATCCAACATATTTGGGTGTTGTTTCATCGTTTTGCATATTTTTATTTCTGTTTTTATTCAAGTCTTCAGTTTCGTTCATATTTCGGACAGACTCGCTTGCTACTCGCGAGACTATCATCGCAGTTTCGTTTTGCTTGTTTTCTAG
>Ga0307517_10004725_pt1 | contig 20819 bp, 17 predicted proteins | sample 23_EM_MG_FD_194515 | JGI IMG/M metagenome (GOLD analysis project Ga0307517, IMG submission 194515) | Populus trichocarpa ectomycorrhiza microbial communities from riparian zone in the Pacific Northwest, United States - 23_EM | ecosystem: Host-associated > Plants > Roots > Unclassified | place...
AATAACCAGCAGCCAACAATGTCAAAAACCAGCCACCAAATCAATGGTTGGCCACCAACTATTTTCTTAGTCAACCAATCAATAGTTCTGAATCTTAGCCTATAAAAGGAGGCATTTTCCATGTATTTAGTCATCTTGGTTTTCAGATCAAGATCATGTTCTTGCTTTCTTTCTTTATATCTTTGTAATGTTCAAGTTTACTTTCATGCTATATTAATCTCTTGTTTATGCCTTTTCATTTCCTTTCCTATACGTAGTTAACTTATATCATGTTTATGTTCTTATATTGTTTATTTATGTTTTTCTTCTTCATTATGTTTAGCTAAGTTAATTATGTCAAGGTGAAAAGGTTTCACTAGTGGTGTTAGAATAGGTATATCATAAACTCAACATGGACTTTAATGTTTATATCTAAGAAAGATTGTTATTAACATGTTTTATCTTTTTATCTTACTAATTCTTAATACCTTACTTGTTAAATGGTTGATTTAGATTTGTGTTGTATAACACTTGGTACATCAAATGCTTGATCCTTTATAGTCTTCGGCCGACATCGTTATTATGATAGGAACTTGATTTGTTGTTAACATAAGCTAGCAACATGAATGCCTGATTATATTTATAAGTATGGTGTTACTTAGATAAGATGATTAATATGACCATGTTAATAATTTATAATGAGCTAATAACGATAAATCATCCGATTGGAACCTTCTTTGTGTGTGGTTTCCAGTTGAGTAATAAAAAGAGTTTATATTATATTTATTTGAAATACCATTAGTGAATCCTCTAACCTTGACATCTGTTTTATCATTGCTTAATCCTTACACTAATTTCACATCCCAAAACTCTCTTCAACTCCATTTCTGTTATTATTCTCTTCAAATCTTTTTCTTTATTTGTAATTTATATAGTTGACCTCCCTGTGGTTCGACCCCGGTCTTGCCAGGTTATTTATTACTTTGACACTCCTGCACTTGGGAAAAGACATCAACTCTTTGATCGTGTCAATGTCACAGCGGATGGGCCTTCTGAAAATAGGTCCATTGGTTTCATAAACCTCAGCAAGATATCCGTCTTAGAAGAAAGATTGAGAGCAGTTGAAGGAAACAATTCGATTCACCCGGTGATAGCAGCTGAAGTTTGTTTGGTTCCAAATATTGTGGTGCCAAAAGAGTTTAGAGTGCCGGACTTCGTCAAGTATACCGGACTAGAATGCCCATACACCCATCTCCGGTCATACTACAACAAGATGACTGAAATGATCCATAACGATAAGATGTTGATATACTTTTTCCAAGATAGTCTCACTGGATCTGCTTTAAGCTGGTACATGAGACTAGACAATATGAGGATCAAGGCATGGAAAGACCTGTAGATTCCTTTTTGAAGCAGTATAAATTTAATTTGGAAACTGCCCCTGACAGAACCATCCTAATAGCTATGGAGAAGAAAAATCAAGAGTTTGTGAGAGCATATGCGCAAAGATGGCGAGATAAGGCAGCACATGTTCAACCTCCACTGATAAATACAGAAATGGTGATGTTATTTGCCACCACTTTTCAATCCCCTTTATTCTTTGTCTTATTATTGTCTTGAAATCATGAGATGTTTCTTTCAAATGGTATTTTGACAAAACATTTTGATCAAACTCCAACATGCAATTAAGGCTAATCAATCCTTAATGATTAAAAGTGCTTTGATCCCAGAACTAACTCGATGCTCGTTAAAATAACATGAGGTGGCCAAACAAATTTTTAAACTCACACATGAAACTGAACCATACATCATGTAGCTAAGTTTTAGCAGTATGCATAATGACACGTAGTGGATTCAGTAGTTATGGACTCGTGAATCATGATTCTTGGATGAGGTGAAAATTTATCGGTTTTAACCGACCTTGCTTGAAATGAGAAAAGGCCATGTTTGTTATTCATTCGCTTTCTAAAAATTATATCCCTTGTGGTCCTCATTTGAGCCTGATAGAATATTTTTTTAAAGAAACCCTGACTAGGATCACACCCATACTGGGGGCAAATAAAAGATATTTTGAAGACACCGATAGAATCAATAGAGAAGAGAAGGCTAAGAATAAAAGTCCAACATTCGAGAAAGGCTAAAGAAAAAAGAGACATAGACTAGGGGGCAGAAAATACCGATGTTGGTCTTCCATTATCATCCAGACAAAGCATTGAAGATGGGTGCTGACATTAACATGTCATAGTTATTAGACACAACAAACACCGAAAATCAAACACCCAAGAAAAAACAAAAATATTGAGCTACAAAGCATAACTTTTGGTATCCATGATAAAGCTTCTGATGTCATCAAATGATCAAGATTGGTCATTCATCAAAGAAAAGTTGGATTTGCATTATAACCCATGTTAAGAGAATTCTGATGAGGTTAACATGGTTATATGTCATTTCATCTACAAAGACAACGGCAGAAAAAGAGTTAATGTTTATCCTAGGTCTTTGAAACCCTCAAACACATTTTGAGCCGGTGAAATCCCTTTTCTTTCATAGCCTTGAACCATAGCTTGCATTACGTGCTTTTAAAAGCCCTTTTTGATCAAGTAAGCAATCTGAACCGATAAATGGCGCTCTCAAAACTGGATGAGTTTTTCCATAAGGGTCGTGAGTTCATGGATTAAGCTACTTGTTATTATGCATGCCGATAAAATTGATGCTAAAAAAGGGAAACAATCTTTTTTGATAAAGCCTCAAGTTTTGACTTGAGCATTTTGTTTTTTTGAAATATATACAGAAGGTCACCTCTCCACAAACCATCAAAAGAGGCACCAAAATTAGAGTCTAAAATGGATACAAAGAGCCATGAAAAAGCCATTTTTAATCTTACAACAGGTCAATTTCTATTATCAAAATACATTACAATCAAATGACTGTATATTTTGAAAAACGTGTGTTGGGTCTTTGACCAAAAAGCTTGATTTTTCAAAAAGATCCTTTTCAAACAAAGACATCTTTGATTTCATTTCAACAAACTAAACTTGAATAGACATGATCTTTGAAATGTTAGAGTTGATTCCAGAAGGAAGATTGTCAGACAAAGAAGAACATCAATTGAGTCTGCGAAATCCTTGACAGAAATGACATCAACTCTTCTCAACACTCTTTGAAAAGTTGAGCCACCTGGGGGCAATACAGTGGACCCTGAAAAGGAAAAACAAGCAGTATTCAGATCAGCTGAGGGGCAAAGAAAGATGATTAAATAAAGAATCGGTGAACGAAGGACAATGTGGTTCAAAAAAAGATAATCAATGAACGAGCACATTCAGATCACACCGGGGGCAATATTGTTCAAAAACATTCCATGATCTAGTGAACTCCAGCAGCAATTGAAAACAATACTGCATTTGAGGGACAACCTCGTATTTTCATCTTGGGTTATCTTTTGAAACATGGTTCTAACAAATGTTATCATATAGCTGCTTTTGAATGAATGAAGAAAAGATGCACACCACCAAGATTGACTGTGGAACAATGCTACACTTGAAGGACAATCTCATATTGTCATCCTTTGAAACATGGTTATCGACAGATGTTATCACACAACTACATTGAATGAATGTCGAAAAGGGCACCCACCACGAAGACTGATTGTGGGACAATTTGTTCTGAAGCCCAAAGGCGCACTTCACCGCATGAGTATGTGTAATAAAAACAACATCATTGATGAGGCCGAGACATTTCTTTTCACAATCTGATTAGATGAGCTAAGAAGAATCTATTGAGAAGAACACTGAGCATACAAATATGAGCCTTTTACTGCAAGCTATGAGATGCATGTCTGGATGATTGGATAGTTTCCAAGAAGACTGATGATAGCATATACTTGAAGAGTATTTTTTTCAACTGGGGGTAAGTCCATGATTGATTGGTAATCTAAAATGAGGTTAAAACACTAGAAAACCTCTTGATGAGTGTTGGCATGATGCGTACAATCAATGAGAAAACAATTTCTCAGGAGAATCCAGAAGATGAATGATTGGTTAAGCTCATTCATGATGAATCAAGCAATACTGCACTTGGGGGCACGATCATGTTTGGTAAGCAACGAGAGCAGAAATCATCGCAGACAGCCTACGACAAACACTGCACTTTCATCTGAGTGGAAGGCTAGCACACGAATGAGACAGTACATTGAAAGAATAAAGAAAGCTTTGAAAAGCAAACAAAGACACCCTGTGATGATGGAACATCGAAGAGGGGGGACCTATATTTCAAATCAGGTAAGGATGCATGCATGTCATTTAACATCAAATCATTGCATATATTTTTTATTTGTTACAGGAAAAAGCCTCAATGTAGTCCAACAAGATTGAGGACAAAAAAAGAATCATTGAGTTGATGAACGACAAACAATCATGGTTTTGACCTTGGAACGGGAGGAAGATGAGATAAGCCCTACAATTAGAAAAATCTCAAAGAAAAGAGAAGATTAACCTTGCCATCAGGAAAGTCTTCGGGTCAACCCTGTAATTAGGAAGTACCAAATTTTCAAAACCCTGTGATCGTGAATTATTAGGTCAACCCTGCAATCAAGAAGCCCTAAATTTTCAAACCCCGCGATCGGGAGTTACCAAGATAACCTTACCACTAGGAATCTTTACGCAATCAAGAAGAAAAGTGAGAAGAACCCTACCATTAGGAAATTCTCGAAAAGAAAAGAAATTTCAAGCATTGTCATCAGGAAGAACAAGAAAAGCATACCCTCGAAGAAATGAGAAGAACAACCCTGTTATCAGGAAGAGTCTTCAAGTTAACCCCGCAATTGGGAATTATTAGGTCAATCCTACAATCAGGAAGCACCAAGTTTTCCAAACTCTATCATCTGAATATCGACCTTGCAATTAGAAAAAAAACCGAGGTCAATCTTGCAAAATCACAAAATCAAAAAAGAAAGAAGGCATCAAGTGAAAAGTTTGATCAAACTTTATCATCAAAAAGAAAAGTGAGAAGAACCCTACCATCAGGAAATTCTCAGAAAGAAGAAAGAAGCAAGTCCTAACCTGCCAACAGGAAGAACACACACAAGATTTTTTTGGTTCTGGTTAAAGGGGATTGATGAAAGGAATCTCAGTTTATCCTAACCACACAGGATTTTGGTTCTGGTTAAAGGGGATTGGCGAAAGGAGTCTCAGTTTATCCTAACCCATTTTTGGGTCCCCGCACAAAAAAAGAGAAAATACAAAAAAATAAAAAATATATGTTCGAAAAAACCCAAAAAATAAAATAAATAATAACAGTGAAAAAAAGATGCCAAAGCGCCCAGAAAATGACTAAAAATTGGTTGAGGAGGTTCAAAAATACAAAAATTGAAATTTGACAGTATTTTGTTGACTGATGAGAGCCCTGTTGACAAAGAAAATTCAATTTGAGGAAGAAAAGTCCAAGATCAGATATTTATGGACACAATTAAATTTTATTGAAGGTTTAATTGAATTTATGGAGGGTTTGATTGCAAGAAAAAATGATTTTGGAGTTAATTTGGGCTTTAATTGGAAGAAATTAAAGTTCTGGGGTCAAATTATAATTTTTAAGAGTTAATTTGGTCAAATCAGGGGCTTAATTGCATAAATATTGAAGTTTGATGGCCAATTAGGGACTTAATTGAAGAAATCTTAAACCAAGGATCAAAATGAAAAACGCGCGTAAATGGAGGCACTGAAATTGATTGAATAAGGGGCCAAATTGAAGAAATTAGAAGTTTATTGATCAATTAAAGGTCAAATTGCATAAATTCAAGACCAAGGACTAATGTGAAAAAAGCGGCCACCTTCAGGGCTGGCAATTGAATTTGGCAGGGTTGCAATTGAATTGATTTTTACAATGAAAATTGCAATTGAGGACTCAATTGAACAAATCACAAATTAAGGACCAATGTGAACTCTGACACATTTGCCCCGTTTTCCTTTTAAATGAAACGACGCCGTTTCATGCACTTTTCACGAAAAAAAAAGACCCTAATGGTGCCGTTTTGAACGGCACAATGGGTCTTCTTCTTTCCTTGGATGTGCGAGGCAGGGGAAGAAGAAGATCTTTTTTTTACCGACTTTTCTCTCCCTCTTTCTCCGAAAAGCATCAAAAAGACGTCGACTATAAACCCACTTGTATAACCTCTGACCCGTGGCCTACCACGAGGCGGTGAAAAAAGGAGGGAACGTGCCCCTCGGGTTGCTTTTGGGGCGGCTGCACAGTGGCCGCCCCTACCTCTCTCTCCCTTGTTTTTCCTATGAATACAGGGGAAGAGAGAGCAAAAAAGGGACCGAAAAAAGGAAAAGAGAGAGAGAAAAAAGGAAGAGACAGTGAAGAGAAAAAAAAACCAAAAGAAAGAAAGAAAAGAAAAAACAAAGGAAGAAGAGAAGGAATACAGAGGAAGAAGAGAAAAAAAAACAAAGAGAAATAGAGAGAAAGAAGAGAGAAGCATAATAGGGATAGAGAGGAGAGAACCGAGAGAGGAAAAAGAAAAGAAAACAAGAGAGAGAAAGAAGAAGAACAGAAGGGAAAAAAAAAAGAAAACAGAGAGGGATAGGAAAAACAGGGGAAGAACCGGTGAAAACCGTCATCGCCGACGTCTCCACCGCCGCCAGCAGCTGCGTTCTGCCACCGCCACCATCGCCGCCGCTAACGGCCATGCTCAGGCTGTACCACCCCCAGGTAACCTCCTTCTGCCCTGTTTATTTCCTTTTTGGTGGACGATCATCGCGACGCCGCACCCGTGCGACAGTCATTTTCATCAAGGATTTTGCAAACTTGGTCCATGGTTTTTTTTTGTTTGAGAATTTTCTCTTGTTTTAGAATCAACTCGCACATTTTAAAGATCATGTCTATTAAAATCTAATTATTGAAATGAAATAAGAGAGTTAATTTTTGAAAATCAAGCTTCTTTGGTTAAAGACCCAACACACACCACTCAACACATGCAATCTTTTGATGGTCTTGTATTTTGAAAATAAAAATTGACCCATTTTAAGATTAAAATAGTTTTCCTATAGTTTTTTGTGTCAATTTAATCTCTAATTTTGGGTATGTCATTTGATGGTACGTGACGAGGTGACCTTCTGTGGATTTCAACAGTAGAAGGTTTGAGCAAAGACTTAAGGTTCCTTAAAAATGTGTGTCATTTTCAACACTTACTTTATCAGCATGCATAATAACTAGTAGCTTAGTTTGTGAAGCCGCGACCCTTATGGAAAAGCTCTTCAAGTTTTGAGAGCGCCATTTATTGGTTCAAATTGCTTACTTGATTAAAAAAGAGTTTTTAAAAGCATGTTGCAGGCTATGACTCATGACTATGAAAGAAAGGGAAATTTATAGGCTCAAAAGGTGTTTGAGGGTTTCAAAGACTTGGGATCACCATCAACTATTCATTAAATTTTTTTTTTCTTGCTATAGAAGAAATGACAAACCATGCCATATAGTTCATCAATTAATCTTGTTTTCTAAAACTGGACAGGAAACTCACTCTTAATAAGATTTTTTATCAGTAAAAAACTTTCAATTTTATCAATCAAGATCAAACATTGGCATATAACCATGCCACTTCTTTCATGGTTAATCTCAAATTTAAAGAGAATACCAAAACTCATTGTCCATCATTTATCTCCTGATACTTCTTTATCTCAAATTTCAATTCAAAGAAAAAGTCAAGGTTTTTTTTATCAATCATTAGCCTTGTTATTTCCTTATTTCTATTTCACTATCTTTGTAAAATAATGACATATAACCATGCCACTTATTCCGTGTTCACCTAAAAGATCAATATTCTCTTAATAGAGGCTATAATGCAAATCCAACTTTTTTTTTAATGGATAACCAATCATTTGAAGCACCAGAAGTTTTATCATAGATACCAAAAGACATATGTATAGTTCAATATCTTTTTTTAACTTGCCCTCAGCATTGACTCTTGGCATTTGTTATGCCTTTTCTCAATTAAAAAAACTTTTTTGCCCCTCCTAAACTTGATAGGCATTTTCCAACTTTTAACCTTGATTTGCCTTTAAGTGCAGTCTACTTTTGGCTTTCCCACAACCTTTCTCAAAGTTTTCTTGAATGCCCCTAAATCTAGGGCTTTTTTACTTTTAGCCATTTCTCAATTATTGGGCTTTTGTTCTTAGCATTCTCTTTTACCATTGATTCTAACATTGTCTTCATCTTTCCAACAAAAAAAAAATCCTCACTTGCCACCAATATAGGATGTGGTCCATGTCAAGGTTTTTTTGTTAAAGAAAGATTCTATTAAGCTTAAATTAGGACTTGTAAGGGATATATATTCTAAGAATAGTGAAGAGAATAAACAAAGATGACCTTTTCTCATTTCAAGCAAGGTCGGCTAAAATCGATAAATTTTAACCTTATCTAGTATAATGATTTGGACTTGTAAAGAATCATGATTCGTGAGTCTATAACTACCGAATCTAATATATGTCATTATGCATCTGCTAAAACTTAGCTCCATGATGTGTGGTTCAATTTTGTAGGTGAGCTTAAAATTTATTTGGTCACCCCACATTGTTTATCATGTCATTTTAACAAACATTGAGTCATTTCTGTAATCAAAACACTTTTAATCTTTTAGGATTGACTAGCCTTGATTTTACACGTTGGAGTTCGATCAAAATATTTTGTCAAAATAAAATGTTAAACATACCTTGATTTTAGAACAATAAAGAGGCAAGAAAAAGACACATTTCATTAAAAAGACGAGATGTGATCCCAAAACAAAAGTGTTGAATAGCACAATTTCATAACAAAATCATTGACAATGCAACACCCTAATTCTCCAGTAAACATTTATGTCTTGTCATTGCTTATCGATCTTTGTTATGCTCATGATGATTTAGTAATAATATGGTCGATGACACCATCCTCACAAACTCAACTTGCTTTTTGCTCACCATCTTCCGAACTTGATACTTGAAGTTTTTACAATTTTCAATTGAATGGCCCAAGACCCCATCATGATATTTCACATCTCTTGTCTGGATCATACTAGCTAGGGAATGGTGGTTAAATGGGATTTGATGGAGTCAGGGAAACAAGTCCAGAGTCTAATAAATGCTGGTAGACAAACTTGAGTGGCAAAGGTATGTCAATCTTTAATAAAGACATTTGAGCAGTTGATGCTACAGCAAGACCCGACTGGACCACACAACTAAGGTTTCCTACCTGAAAGTAATCTTTTGATTCATCTCTCGTAATTGTTCTAAAATCCATGGTAGGACCTCTAATTTTTCTATTTTAATAACTTGTTCAATTCTTTCAGCAATCCTCACAACTTCATAGAAATGTCAAGCTAAGCTTCCCATCAAATGCTCATAATAAAGGGATTGGAAGGTGTTGACGAACAACATCACCATTTATATCTCACCATCTTCGTGCATATACCCTCATAGACTCTTAGTTTCCTTTTTTTCATGGCCATCAAGCTGGTTCTGTCAGGAGCAATTTTCAAATTAAATTTATACGACATTATATGATGAACTTGCCCTTCAAGGAGTGACACGCGGTCGCAACACATGTATGATAAACAAGAATTTTGATTCTTGCCTAAACTCTACAACATAAATTTCCTGAGCGACAACTATTGTGTCACCCATAAATCCCTAATTCAAGATGTTTCAAAAAGGGCTTGTCTCGACGTGAAACAAATGTGTAGGGAGCATACACCCTAAAGGTAGGTTCTAGTCTTTTTACGTGAGACAAAGGGTAGGTTTATTACTTAGTCTCTGAAAAATTGTCTCTTGCCATCCCAGTGATCACCCTCGTGAAGGTAATATAGGGGCTCAATAGATAATAAGATGGCATGTATACCAATCACTACCATTCCAAGCACTTAACAAAGAGTTTGATGGTTTCACAAACTTAAACCCTGACTGAAAGTCATAAGGTAAGTCGTTACTCCTCCACCTAACCTAAAGTTTCCAAGTGTGCAACCCATAGCGACATATCTCAAATAAAATAATGATGCATGAAAACATGCATGTATGTACATGATAGAATATGCTAAAATGTAAATAAGTCAAATGCAACAATTTAAACACATCAAATACACAAAACTTAGTCCAATACTTGTCAAAAACAATACCTTCCCCAATGGAGTCGTCATTTTGTCGCATGTGGGCACACGACATCGGGGTTGTTTTAAGATGTCACGGGTGGAAGAGGGAATGAAGGTCATGGGTATGGTTCTGTTTAGGGTTGAATGACTGTTACAGGTTGAAGAGGGTGTGGTGGGTGTTTGATGGTTTTTTCTTGTGTCATTTGGTGGACAAAAGAGAGACCATGGGTGAGGGTGGTAATTCAGTTTTTTTTGTTTTTGTTTTTGTTGGGTGGTTACTCCACTTCGGTTTATAGGGGGCTAGGTTTGTTTTATGTTGTGTGGGTGTGAGGAGAGTGTGTGTGAATACCTTTTTTTTTTTTGGTTTCCCTAATTTTCTCTTTCCCCTTTGTGTGTGGTGTAACCACATATTTATAGGTAAATAATTTTTGTTTTTGCTTGAAGGCAAAGCAAACTAAGATCCACTATTGGATTTCAAAAATGAATCTCAACCATTCATTTAATAACTTAAGATAAAGCAAAGAAAAATGGACCCTTGAATTTAAAGAATTGATTGTAGATCATTTGATTAAAAAAATGGATTGCTTGGTAATAGGGTTTTAAACTTTCAAATTGATCCTCTCCCTTCCACAATTACAATTAAATCAATAAAAATAAAAATGCATTTTTTCCTTTTTTTTTTCTTTTAATTTTAAATTCTTTGAAAAAGACGCTGAAAATGAAGCAAATATATCAAGAACATATTTTTTGTATTTTTTTTCTCAAAATGTTTTAAAAAAATAAGGTTGAAATTTAGGTTGCAACACAAGGCATGCATGTGTATCACAAAAAATATGAAATCTTAAGCAAATTGAAATTGATCATTGGTGTTAACTGTTGTAAGGAAGACAAATGTGGTATAAGATCAATATAATAATACAAGGTCAAGAACTCAAGAATAAGAAGAAGATTGAGAGGATTGTATACTTTTATCAAGTGTTTCTCTTTAAGGTCTTTTAGTTATTATCTTTATTTTGTACTTATTAATAGTGCTGAATTACAAGCCTTGTTATAGGCATAAAATCATAGATAATCAATGAATTAAACTAATACAAGAAAATCCTAATATGAACAAGAATTGTATTCTGTCGACTAAGCCGGTCAACCGTTTTTGAATTTTTCAGAATACAAAATATGGTTTACTTTGAACTTCCTCCCTTAAACTTGATTTCTTCATAACTCCCAGCATATCTCTCATTTTGATAAAAACATTATATTTGAGTGGCTTTGTGAATATATCTGTGACTTGGTCTTGTGTCTTTACATACTTGACTTCAACTTCCTTGTTTGTAATGCAATCTCGTAAGTAATGAAATCTTGTGTCAATATACTTACTTCTATTATGAAATACTAGATTCTTTGCAATGAAATGGATGATGAGTTGTCCACATATATTTCAGTAGGCTTCTTTTGTGGCATTTATAATTCCTTCAATAATCTCCTTAGCCATATGGAATGGTAAATACATAATGTACTAGCTACATATTCAGCTTCACATGTTGACAAAGTGACTATAAATTGCTTCTATGAACTTCATATGAATGTTGTGTCTCCTATATATATAACAAAACCCGTAGTGCTCTTTTTATAGTCCATATCTCTAACCCAATTACTATCATTATAACCCCAAGTTCAAAGCTATTAGAATAACCATAGAATAAGTCAAAATCAATAGTACCTTTAATATACCAAAGAATTCGCTTCAAAACTTTGAAGTGTGTCATAGTAGATGTCTCCATAAACCTACTCATAAGTCTCACTCCAAAAAGAATATATAGACGGTGCATGTCAAATATCTCAAACTCCTAACTAGGCTCCTGAATGTTGTAGAGTTTATCCCCCCCCTTTCATCATTCTTTGACATCTTCACTCCACTCTCAACTAGAGTATTTACTTTTACACAATTCTTCATCTCGAACTTCTTGAGAACCTCCATTGCAAACTTATCTTGATTCACAAAGATTCCATATTCTCCTTGTTTGTTATTAATCCCTATGTAGTAAGACAGACCAATATCCATCATCTTAAACTTTTTGGTCATTGCTGGCTTGAAGTCTTCAAACATCTTTGGATTATTTCCTGTAAAGATTAAGTCAACTACATATAAATATACAATAAGAGTATCATCATTCTCTTTGATCTTTACATAGATAACATATTCATTGAGGCATTTAACAAATCCATTTCTTAAGAAATAACCATCAATGCGACTATACCAAGCCCTTGGGGCTTGCTTCAATCAATACAAGATTTTATTCAACTTTAAAACCTTGCTTTCATATCCTTTTTACTTCATGATGCAACCATATTATTCAATAGTTTTTCCTACATTTACCTAGTATTTTGTTAATGTTTTATATATAAAATGCCTTGATAATCTTTGTTTTATATTTTGAAGGAACTTTTGGATGTGAGATTGGAAAAGGAGTAAACTGGAGATAAAATTCAGACCATGTTCTAACATGTGTCGAATATTGATAGATTTGACTTGTGATTGATGTTTTATGCAGAATTTGAGTTGTAGAGGTCGAAATGAAGTGATTTTAGTGGCATTATAAAGTTAACGTCCATACCTTTCTGCACATATATGATAAGGAAAAAAGGGGGTGGAAATGGCAGCCTTCAAAGATAAGTCTTGCATTCTGCCAGTTTTGACCTTTGGCTATTCCAACTTGAATATCTTGAGTTAGAGTAGTCCATTTGATACAAACTCAATTTTGTTGGATTTCTCACTCAAATACCTATCAACCTACCAAATGCCAGCATAAAAGGAGCTCATATGAGATATATATGAATTTTATAAAACAACCTATAAATTCTGTCAGCAGACAAGTTTTGTGAAGAAACAAGTCCGACTTACTTAAATATAGATTGTTTACTTTGAAAATGACTATTTTTATATTTTTTAGGAGAATACAAATGGATTTGAGGGATTTAGGTATTAGGGTTTCCTATCAAACAAAAAGAAAGAGAGGAGGCGACTAGAAAGAAGAAGAAAAACTCCACCATTTTCTCATGTATCTGAAATTATACTCTCATTTGTTCTATTCATTAGTTATTCAATAGACATGAAAGGCTAAGTTATTTTTCTTGGTTTAAAGGATATGAAAACCTTTGGATTTCAAAAACAATGAGATCTATTCTAATTTGTTTTTTCAGTTTATATGATGAGTATGAATGTTTTCTTATGCTTTTTTCCTATGATTATTTAGATTGATTGTTAGAGAGGACTGTAATTTATTATTCTAAACGAATATACTACTAAGTTTGCTATTAAAACCAGAGTTGTGATATTTGAACTAGTGAAACGACTAAGTTTAATAATGATGGTGGATCTAAGTTGTTAATCTTAGGAAAAACATTCAACTAAATCAACAATATATTGCAGACAATTATGTTGTCTAAGATTTATCAACCTATCTAGTTCTTAAGGCTACCATTGAATAAAATTACTAGTGCGAACACTGTGGTTGTTTAATGGTTATGGTTAGTTACACTACAGATCAGTTAACTAACTAATGTTGAGGAAAGATAGATATTTAGAATATAAATTGACTTATCGTTTCAGTGATCAGTTTTGAATCTCATTGACTCTTTTCTCATAGGATTGTAATTTTCTCATGAGACCTTATATTGAAAGAACATTCATATTTTGTGATTCCTCTATCGCGACCACCATATAATAGAACTTCTTTTGCAGCAAGCGTGAGATCTTCTCTACCACATATGTCTCTTTCATCTTCTCTCTATATCTCTTTATTTGATTGTATATGGCCAATACTCTTGCAAAGTATTTTGAAATAGTTTCTGATTCAAACATATGTAACTTTTCAAAGTCACCACATAGCTTTTATAGACATACATTTCTCATATTGTCAGCTCTTTGGTTTGATTCTTGCAAAAGTTCACATACTTGCATGGTAGTGGTTGCATTGGCCATTATCTCAAAAGTGGCATAAACATCAGTGGATGATTGTTAGTGCTTGTTAATCTTTCCTTCGTGCTTTTTGCATGGACCCCCTTTGAGCTGAAGTCAACGTTGCTCCATCTATAGGCTCCTCAAAGCCTTTTTTAACCATCTCCCATACATCTTGAGAACCTAGCCAATCTTTTACTCGAATACACTAAGTTTCATAGTTGTCTTTTATCAACCTAGGATATTGAAGTGAGAAGTTTGGATTGGCCATGTCAAATAACCAAACCTAAGCTCTAATACCTCTTGTTGTAAGTAAGGGAGGTGTGGAGATCAACACAATAATGAAAGTTCAAGAACTCAAGAATAAGAAGAAGATTGAGTGGAAGGTATACTTTCATTAAGTGTTTCTCTCTAAGCTCTCTTAGTTTTTCTCTCTCTTTTGTGTTTATTAATAATACTGAATTACAAGTTTTTTTATAGGCTTAAAGTAATAGAAAATCATGGAATTAAACTAACACAAGGAAATTCTAATCTGAACAGAAATTATATTATATATGCCAACTAAATCGGTTGACTATTTTTGAATTTATTCAAAATCCAAAATTTGGTTTAGTTTCAATATTCACACATCTATGCTCCAAGGTCTCGTAATAACCACCCTCCTCCGGAAAAAAAATGGTCAGAATTTCTCTTACTCTTGAGAAAACAAAAGGTCCACAAGCATTAAGATGCTGACCTTGCTCTTTCTCGGCTCTTGAGTAATACTAGCCATTAAAAGATTTCGCCATTTGTCCTGAAACCAAGGTATTATTAAGTTTCATTCTCATTAAAAAAAAAAAAGCATCATAGTCATAAAGAATAGCATAAAACATATGATGTAAATATGCTTATAATTATAATTATGAAGTGAACTACCTTGAGATCGAAACATGTGCGACTAGAAGATGAAAAAAAATAGCTTCTTAATGTGAGTTCATTTTAGATCTCTATGTTCAGAAACACCTACGATTAACTTCCTCACTCTCCAGGCATCCACATCCTATGATTCAATTTCCATTTCCTACCCTTATGCATTGTTATCTTGAGAGGTATTACTATCCATTTTTTATGTAGTTTGCATGCAAAACTTCACTTCCCATTTCTTGACCCTTTCCACTCCTCACTTGAGTTGAGTAATACTTGTGACACAATCATCTTCTGAGATGTAATCTTGTGACTTAATTGAAGAAGGTTTAGAATTAAAATCTTTGTTTGAAATTGAAACTTTATTTTTCTTGGAATCTCTGGAGTCGTAGCCCTAAACAGAACAACGATGACCACATTTTTACTTAGAGGATGTTTTAGAGTAGTAGTCGTTGTTTTTCAAAATGTTTTTCGCTTGTAAATGCATCAAAATAATTTTTTTATATTTTAAAATTTATTTTTAATATCAACACATTAAAATGATCCAAAAATATAAAAAATAATTTTAAACAAAAAAATGAATTTTAGCCTTTTTCTGTTAGATCTGAAATCCCAAACCAGAGCATAGAGTGTATAACATTATATCCCTTTCAAGTTTTGTAAGAGAGAATTCAAACCCAAGTCAACATATGAAAAAATAAACACGTTTTTCAACCTCCAAATTTGCACATAATAGTTGGTATAAGTTATGTAAATTAGAGAAGAAGTTTCTTGACTTTTGAAGAAACATATTTTCACGTATTAGAATAGCACAACAATCTAAAAAGAAAAAAAAAAGATCAAATGCCTAATATTAAGTGTTAGAAAATAATATAAATTTTATTTGAGACCCTACCTAATAGTTTAAGTTTTTAGATTAAGATGATTTTTTGACATGGTGTCAGAGCCTTGATGATCAAATAGTCACGAGTTCGAGTCTACATAATATAAAGGCCTGTGCACATTTCAAGAATAGCTTGTATTAAAAAAAATATAAATTATGATGCAACCATATTATTCGATAGTTTCACCCACATTTAACTAGTGTTTAGCCTATTTTATATATATAAAATACCTTGATATTTCTTATTTTATGTTTTGAAGGCACTTTTGGATGAAAGATGTAAAAAGGAGTAAATTGGAGGTAATTGGCAGATTTGACGTTCAGTCGATGTTTTGTGCAGAGCGTGAGTTCTAGAGGTCGAAATGAAGTGATTCTAGTGGAAATAAAAAGCTAACATCCATACCTTTCTGGAAATTGAATGCAAGAAAAATAAAAAGAGAAAGATCATGGAAATCACATCCTGCAAAGTCAAATCTCGCATTCTGCTAATGTTGACCTTTGGCCATTCAAAATTCAATATCTGGAGCTGAAGAGGTCCAATGGATGCAAACTTAATTTTTTTGGATTCCTGACTTAAAGACCTATCAACGCTCCAAAGGTCACCCAAAAAAGATGTCATATGAGGGAGATATGAGTTTTCAAAGATGGCAACTGAATTCTGCCAGCAAACAGGTTTCGTGAAGAAACGAGTCCAAATTACGTTCCGAAGCATCTAAACCAACGTCCAAGTTTTTATTTCAGCAATTTAGCTCCTCTAAGTCAAAGCTTGAAGATTTCATGCAAGGCTATTTCTTCTTTTTAGAGAAAATAGTTATTGAAGTACTTAAATGTAAACTACCAACTTAAGGGAGGACTATTTTGTAAAATAGAGACTAGGGTTTCTTAGCATATAAAAAGAAAAAGAGAAGGGGCTGGCAGCCAGCAAAAAAGAGGGAGAGCAGAAGGAGGCAGCAGCCAGCAGAGAATAAACACAAATTCTCTCCTCTACAAACCCAAAAATCATGCTCTCTTCAATCTTTAGAAATAGTTGTTCAATAGTTATGCAAGGCTAAACTCTTTTCTTGGTTGCAAGGACGCAAAAACCTTCGAATTTCAAGAACCGTGAGATTTATTCTTCCTTTTATTTTCAGTTTATGTTATGAATGAGTATAATTGTTTTCCTATGCATATTTCCTATGATTGTTGTTGATGATTGCTAGAGCGGACTCTAAGTTATTGTTGTGAATAATCTATTACTAAGTTTAAAATCAAAACTGGAGTTGTGATATATGAACTTGTGAAGCAACTAAGCTTGATAATTGTGGCGGAACTATGTTATTGAACTTAGGGAGAACATTTGAACAAAGTGACACAAGCTGCGGACAGCTTGTATGTTAATCTTGATGAAATTATCTAGTTCTTAAAGCTACCATTAAATTGAATCATTAGTGCGGACACTTTGATTGTTTGTTGGTTAGGATTAGTTATATAGCGGATCCGTTAATTAATCAACGTTAAGAAAAGATAAAATTTCAGAACATAAATTGCAATTTTCGTTTCAAGGATCGGTTCTAATTTCCGTAGGTGGATGTGTGCTTGTGACCAAGATTTGTTTTCTTGATAAGTTTTGGTTCTAATTGATTTTGTTTGCTAGTTTAATTGCTGTCATAGTTTAGATAATCACAAACCAAATCCCCCCAATTACATAACGTACAACATAAAAATCTGACATGAAACTTCCTCGTGGGATCGACCCCTTGCTTGCTTTATACTATCTTGTGTGTTTTAAGTTATGGTAATTAATTTGTGCGACCGCGACATTGCAACAAATTATATCTTATGACTTCATTTAATTGCTTAACCGTTTAGATTAAGATGTTTCTTTGAAATTACAAAAAAAAACTATGAATGATTTTCAGAAGGAACATTATAAGATGGACCATGATTTGAAAAGACAAACAAAAAGCATGTAATCAAAGCTAACAAATTACTTACTAAATGTGATGTATGTTTCTTTGGTTCCCTTTTCTTGTGTGAAAGACCAAATGAAACTCAAACACAAGATCTCTTTAAAGATTCTTCGAGACAAACCATTTGTGTAGCTACAGGTCTGTTTTTGTGGTTTTTCTTGTGATATCCTACTTTCAGAAACTTATCCCTCGAATTTCTATCGGATGGCCCATGATGAGAAGTATAATAAATTTCAAGAATTAACGTATCATTTATATACCTTTGTATGTCATGCGTCCTAGCTTTTGAATCAAAGGGGATCCAATCACCTCCACTTTCTTTCTTTCTTTCTTTTTCTAATAAAAAAGAACAAGAATTATGTCCACATATTCTACTTGCTAATGATGAAATATGAATTAAGCATTAATCAGTAGATGCAGCGAGACGAAAGCGTAAATGGTCCACATTATTATTCTTGTTTTTATATATTTTTCACCATGATTATTAAACTTATTTGACCAAGTTTGACGAGGATGGTAGGGACCTGACAATTCTGGTGCTGGCCGGTCTAGTTAATTAAATTTCCACATCATTGGATCATGTTGATTTGAAATCTGTTCTTCCTGATTGTATTGGCCATCTCTAAACACTTTATATGGAAAAAAGAAGACATACTGAATAGTTGATGGCTTGGCTGTTCATTGATGGATTATTAATGATTTTGCACTGTCATTTGCAGTCCAAGAAAGCCAATCATTTCTTGATATGATAGCTTTCTAATAACGAAGCCTGCAAGCATGCATGGCATGCACAGCAACTCTTGTTAAATATCCAACACAAATTTAAAATACAAACACTGAAGAGTCGAAGAAAGAAAAATCTACTTCAATGGGATCTGCAAGCACTCACAAAAAGAGTAAGGTTGCGATGTTTTCTTTTTGTAGAACAAGTAGTGTGTGTGGGAAAGATATGAAAACTAGAAAATTTTAGGAGTCTATATTGCCAATAGATACTGGAATTCGAAGTCATATGGTATCTTCTCAACAGTAATGCAGGGTATTTTGCCACTGTTATGGCCCCTGAAGCAATCCACTATTGATTTCCTCAGTGTCCCAGATGTAGGTAAGTGATGACAAACCCATTCAACTAACGTGTCCGTGTCCATTGCAAAATCAAGCGTGTTTCGAAGTAGAAGATCAGGGAATGCTATCTTTTTTGTGCTAGTAACCACTACTGAAGCCTGCAGATACTCTAACTTTGATTTCTCCAACTCAGCTATGACACCTTCAGCTGTATACACTCTTACCTGAATGTTGACATGTATTATTAGTTCAGGTTCTGATCATGCATGAAGGCAGGGGAATTTTAAATACTTGATGGATTCAAAGACTAATAATGTCGGTGATGGAAAATATTTCACTTTTTGTAGTAGTTCTATGGTATATTAGGAATTTATTCAACTTACAGCAGGAGATGAACGAGTTCCACAACAAAGAGCAAATGTGATATTAGGATCCATCGATTCCAGTCCATAAAGTTTACGAACAACAGCTTCTTTATCATCTTTTTCTTTCTTTTGATTAACCTGTGGGGAGATCATTCACACCAGGAAAATATGCCAATATGATATAAAAAGTTAATCTTTATCATCAGTGTAATGTACCTCGTTTGAAGATGCTGGCTTCCTCAAAATATAATGCTCTATTGCTTGAGCATTGATAGTGTTGCCTCCTATGTTGAGTGTTGCCTGAATCCAGTTATTTAAAATTGCTTAAATTGTAGGCTAGCATTCTTGAGATTCTCTTTCTTTGCCCAAAACTTGGTAAAGAATTTTATGCAATTACTTTGATTTTCTAACTTACAAAAGCATGTGTTTTACTGGGAAATCCAATCAAGGAACTTGACTAGTCATGGAAGAAGTTGTAAATGTACCTTACCTTGTTAATCAATGTGAACAGTTTTTCTGGTGTAGAAGGTACTCCGTACTGAATAAATCCCTGTAATGTTTGTATAAATAGATACAACATCAAGATTTTAAACAGAAGTGAGCAAAAGAACATGTAAAAGCTATCCTGATGTGTACTCAGTAGCTTGCTCCTGCATCAGACCAGCAGCTACATGTTTACGACATCTTCAGCAGTTGCTGATCTGATGAAATTGCACAACTACTTGCCCATCAGGTTAGCCAAAATGATCAGATAAGAAAATAAGTTCAGTATAAAAAAGCTCCATAGTATACATGCATGATACAGGCATTGTACATGTTGATCCAGAATGCTAGTTTCTGGTGGTAAGTCAGGAATCTCAAGTCTACAGTCTGGAGATTGTTCATTAACACCCTGTAGTCACAAGGAGGGGAAAGTAGAGCTTAGTGAGTCACCAAAACATGAATGCTCCTATTTCTGAATCCATGAAATAGAAGTCGAGGTAGATCAGAATCAGTAAATGTTCAAAAGAGAGGCATCTTGTGGATGTTTAGCAACATACCTTAACTTTTTCAAGAGAGGAATAGAACTAGAATGTGAAATCCATTTGGGGTCCATGGAGCTTGATGTGAACATAACCAAGTTCTTATAAGGACCTATATCCCTAGGAATAGACTCTTCCACATTAAAGATACCATATGGATCCTGTTGTCTTGATTCCTTCTGTAACAGAAGGTTCGACTTTGAGTTCATGCTGTTCTCGGCCCTGAAACTTCTTGATATCATAGAAGAGTTCAAAGATCTGGAAATAGGTCCTGATTTCTCCAGTTCCATTGCTCTTGATGTCCTCAGTAACCTGACATATATGAAGTTCAAACACTTCATGATGTTCTCAGATAGCCTGTTGGGTTGCAGCTGTTGAATGTTATCTTCTGATAGAATTGAATTAGATAGTGATTTCGATAAGAGGTCCAAGGGGACCTGCGCATTACGTTCTCTCGGCTGAAACAAAAATTCATCGGGGACATACTTCCATTAGTATCCCTCATTGTCAACATATAACAGTTAACAAATCCAGAACAACGACACCAAGCTAAAGAAAACATTGAAAAAAAAAAAAAAAAACTAGTCGAG
>Ga0307517_10004726_pt1 | contig 20819 bp, 13 predicted proteins | sample 23_EM_MG_FD_194515 | JGI IMG/M metagenome (GOLD analysis project Ga0307517, IMG submission 194515) | Populus trichocarpa ectomycorrhiza microbial communities from riparian zone in the Pacific Northwest, United States - 23_EM | ecosystem: Host-associated > Plants > Roots > Unclassified | place...
ACAATGAAAAACCGTGCCTACATCCCTCGTTGGAGGGGAGAGGCAATGTGGCTGTTGGAGATGTATGTGCTGGCATCGCAGTGGCAAAGGGTAAAAATTCTTAGCTACTTGTAAAAGATGGGTAGACGGGGACTTTTACTCACTTTTTTAGGGCTCCAGCGCAACGCGATGGGTGGTGATGATGGTCGAAAGCAACGATTGACAAGAACATTGCTTGATCTCATCTAGAGCGGAGTTCGAACTTTCGGCCAACCAGCCTGATGCATTCCAGGCGCGAGTCAGAGTTGAGGCCTGAGGCCCGAGGGAGGAGGGAATCAGAGGCGTAGTTAGGAACGGTGGAATATGTGTAGCATACAAACGTTGTGGTAGAAAAACCTGTGTGAAGTGCATTGAGATTGAATCGGGTGCATCACAGCTGGAGAGGCATCCGTGAGCGATGCTAAGAGGCTCTGTGGGAAGAGGATTCTATTAATACATCAGGGATCATCCAAAGAGAGGGGGCCTCTTAGGGGGGGTTTCTACCTTACAAAAAACCGGCCTAACAGGCCCCATATCTATTTATAAAGTGCTGCCAAAGGTGGAAACTTGAGCCTCAAAACATGGGCCGTTGTGCCCAGAACATCGACCAGGCTCGCAGGCTCTTAAGTTTATTCTCGGCAGTTGTACCTTGTCACCGTTTGCATTGGCACAGCAATTCCGTTGTCCGTCATTGAATGACCATTGACCGTAGAGTAAATAAATAAAACGGTGTCAGACATGAAGGGCACTGTAAGAGTCTAGTCGTTGGGGGGCCTGCTAGTAGTTTCGGAGAGATATTAGGGTTCATTTTTGCATATTTTTGATTTATGGCTCAGATATGGCAAATGCAAGGCAGATCAATTGAGGCAGATATACAATGGTGCGTCGGACGTCACTCGTCACATGTCACAGGTATCGGGGTCACAGTAAACTTTCTCATCCGGGGTTTTTCATTCACCAAGTTGGGTGGGGTTGTGGAATACTTACTCGGTAAATTTGTGTTTGGGGCCGCAGTTGAACATTGAATATTGAACGTTGAACTCTTGATTTTTCGAAGTTCTTATATTCAACGAGGTGTCAACGAACCCAAAACGAGCCAGGGAATTCTCCGAGTCTGGCTTGGGCCTCATCCAAGCTCCTACTAGGTTTGTCGTCTTGGACTCGGGTGTCGCTGATGAAGCTTAAGGTAAGCACCTGTTGTCTTGTTCCAAACGTGAAAAGACCTCTCGCTCTGTTGGTGAATATCTCTCCACTATGTCCCACGACAAGGAAATGGTAGATAAGTTGGGTAATCCGGCCGCCCAACGTTTTGTATTTACTCATGTCAAACTCATGTTGTTGTTTTCCTCCACCTGTGCTTCCACTTTTTGACCGCCCAAGTTGTTCCCCCACCGTCGATGAATGCCATCTCGTCGAATTTCAATTCTAATATGTCCACTCTAGTCTAGAATGGTAAGTAACGGTCCGATATGGACTCACCAAGTGGTAGTCGTCAAAGCTACCCATTCCGTCCCTTTTGGGCTTTAGAAAATATGTCGGTCATAATTACCTTGACTATGGCCCCATATTTGTCAAATCCTCGCCTGCTGGGTGGAATATACTTACACAAGACTGCTAGTCTGGTATCTCGACTTCCCCATCGGTCGCTGCATGATCATTTTGGATGGGCCCAGTCCAACTCGGCCGATCGAGTTCCTGCCTGTCTTATTCCATCGACTCCAAGTTCCCTCTCGTGGACGGAATGAATATTTTCATATTCTTGGATATCGACGATCTTGGAGCGAAATATTGCCTCGGCCTTGCGAGTGAATCCCGACATTGGAAACGTATCCTTAGATCCCGGCTCGCCTTCGAATTCGTCGGTGCTAAAAGGGAGTGCTCATTTGCACCCCATGACCAATATCGATCCTTCACCTTCACATCACCCTGATTTGTGGGATATTCCTTCCCATCCCCTCATCATTAAACCGTGGTTGGGGAAGCTTTCTCCAAACGGGGACGAGACGCTGCCAGACGCTACTACTACTGCGTATGCAGATCCCTTCGATCCGCTACCTGAACTAGCGCACCATTCACCCGTCCCTGCCGACACCGTGAGGCTCGAACTGCTACCCGAACATCCTTCCCCATACCAGTCCTTTGATGAAGACTAGTGGACGTACCTCTCTGATGAGCCTTTTTCCAATGGAACGGACCATTTTGATCTCGATGAAACCAGAAAGCCTGAGATACCCGGAGGGCCAACTTAAATTCATAGTCACTGTGACAGCCCCTCTACCCACCATTTCATTTCTCGGGCGCCATATACCCCATGCGTCGAGGCCAATATACGAGGCCAATATATACGACAAGTCTCTCCTGCTTTGAATCTAAGTAGATGCTGATGATAATAATAACATCGAGGACGGGTTCTTGCCCGAAGAAACATGTGGGGAGTTATTTTATCTTGGTATCCCTGTTTCTAAGTTGCAGCGGATCAGGTTTGCACTGATCAATCCAAGATGTTCAATCTATCATATTCAGGATGAAGCGGTTTTCCAGACATACAAATATAGGCCTTCTATTTGGATAAGCCAATCGATGTTCGTAATGAACAGGATTCACTACTCTAAATTGTGATGAGTCCGAGTCCTATATCAAGCCAGATGATCCGTCGTCTGGACGGTAATGTGCCTGAATTACAGGGACCCCCTTCTAACCTTGGGCCTGTATCTCACCAATGCCTACCGAAACGAAGTAGTTTGTGTAATTCTGCCTGCGCCATTTGCCTGACCATTTTGAATGCCAGTGGGTGCTGCTTAGCCGCGTGATCGAGTACCTCCCGAAGGCGCAAGCAGCCTTGAATGAGTAGCTTAGACATATGTCATAAACTGAAATCAGGATACGCCAAAATCAGCAACCGTCATTCAACACCCTTCATCAAGAGGAAAAAACATACCGATTTGTAGGGACGTTCTGGCGATTTTCCATGTTTCGACAAGCTCTGTGGAAGCTCTGGACGCCTAACATACGCAATAAAAAATCCACTATGATCTTGGTACCCTTGGGTCTCGAAGGGGTACGTCCTCAACTCCTCGGGATACTGCATACTCGGCGGAGGGAACACAACGTAACCATCCCGCGTTAGATGGTCACCGCGGCGGTTCCAATACCCGCGCCGTATGAATCCAGTAGGAGTTGGAGTGCGTTGGGCCATGTTAAAATTCAACATAGAGGCGGAATTGTTAGGGAAGTGTGAATTCTGTAACGGGTACGGATTCTTAGGAGCAGAGCGCTTAGGTGCTTGAGTAGCGAAGAACGGCGACTCAGCTATCGGCGTGAGTCCTCGGGGAATTTCATCTGTAAAAACAGGCGTTGGAGGACACTCAACCTCCGCAGACAGAGATGCGATGGAGAATGACTCAGAAAACAAACTTGACCCGATAGAAAGACGAGATCCTATGAAACTCGACCGCGGTGTTGAGCTGGTGCTGCTCACACTGATGCCATCAATTTGCCGTCGAAGGTCAGCCATGTGCAGCTTAAATTGGGCGTCCAAGGGCTTCTGAGGCGCTTGAAGTTTGCGCGAGGCTAAGATCCATGGGGCGGTGCCACGCTGAGAGTTTTGAGATGGAAGCTGGACTACTTGGTTTGCGTTGGGTGTAGTGGGTGATTCTGGCACATCCTCGTGAGCGATTTCAAAAGTCGAGGAAGAGAGATCCAATGGTCGACGTGGTACAGAAGGGTTAATAGAGTTCCGCATCCGAGGAGCAGGTAATTCCGCTTCCTTAGATTCTAATACCCTGTTAAAAAAGAGATGCATTACAACGAGAACCAAGAATGAAATTCTGGAACGCACTCTCGCGGAATCACATTTACATTATCCACCAACTTCATTGTAAGGTACTCCCCACTGGGTGGATGTATCACTTGTTCTTTTGGCTTTCTATGTAAGAAATCTTAGACATTCAAAAGTATCCATAATTTTGAGAGAACGCACCGAGATAGTGGGTTTTCAGGGACTATTGACGGCATGGGCATACTCGCAGGCGGTGCATATGAAGCTTTTGTGGAAGAGACTTGAAAATGGTGTCGACCCATCCTCGATTTCTCCTGCGATGCGTCGCCGTTATTGGATCGAGAGGGGCGCTGGTGTTCCACCTCTGCACGCCAATTTTGCCATGCGGGCATTATTTCTTCTCGAGATGGGAACTTTAGCAATTGGGTTTCAGCCTCGACTTTTTCTTGCTGACGGCGGATTTTTTCTTGCTGGTCGTCGTGGGAGTTCGCTTGGGAACGCATCCGGTCGCTGTCGGAGAAGCCAGAGTAACCCGAACGGACAAAGGTACGGGGTGTGGGATCAAGGCTGGCAATGAACTCGTCCTTGTGGAACCGCCGCTCGCTTTCCTGTTGCTGGCGCTGGGCTTCCTGTTCTCGGCGGTTCCTCTCCCTGGCGGCGCGAGCCTCGTCCTCTTTCCGTTTAGCCACTTCGCGAACTTCGTCGTCTCTCCGTTTGATCGCTTCCTCCTCTCTCCGTCTCGCTTCCTCCTCTCTCCGTTTGGCCGCCTCGCGTGCTTCCTCCCGCTTTGACTCTTCCTCCTTCACCCTAGCCTCCGCCTCCTGGCGCTGAAGCTCTTCCTCACGGAGAAGTAAAGCAGCTTCTCTGTTTTGGATCTGGAGCTTCAACTCGCGATTCCTCGCTTCATCTTCTTTAAGCTGCTCCTCCCTTTTCTTCGTTTCCGCCTCTTTGAGCTTCACCTCCGCCGCCCTCTTCTCCGTCTCCTCTGCCTTCTTTGTCGCCTCCAACCTCAACTTGCGTGCATCATGCGCCTTCCTCTTCGCATCCTCCTCTCGTTTCTTTACCTCTCCCTCTTTTCTCTTCGCCTCTTCCTCTTTCTTCCGAGCCTCATCTACGAGACGCTCCGCCGCGCGTCTCGCCTCCACCAATTCGGTTTCCTCCTCCTTCCGCCGTAGCTCCTCCTCCTCCTCCATCCTCCGTTCCTCGCGTTTGAGCCTTTGCAACTCCAACGCCTGCTCCCGGACCTTCGCATCCGCGTCTCTGCGTTTCCCCTCGAGACGCTGCGACTCCGCTTCGAGCTCGCGGGCCTTTACATCGGCTTCGTCTTCATCTTCATCTTCCTCATCATCGTCTTCCTCCTCTTCTTCTTCCTTGTCATCTTCCACTCTATCGCCGTTGTGGCGGTCAAGTTCACTTTTCTCTAAAGTTGAATTCGACCGCCCCGAATCTGCCGAAAAATACTCGTTGTCCTGATCCTCACTAAGAAACATGCGGTGAGTCCGGGGGTTGGACGAAGAGGGGATGGTGCGGGTGAGAGGTTTCTGCGCAGACCGAAGTTGGCGTTCTGCTTCGATCTTTTCTTGTTCACGGCGGAGTTTTTCCTGTTGGTCGTTGATGAATTCCTGCTGGCGACGTGCCCACTCCTCTGAGCCGAGTGGAGAGGCACCAGGAGGGTTGGTACCTGAACTAACAGACCCAGTGCGGGGTTTGCCAAATGACGAGGGTATAGACGAGGAAGTCCGGGGGTTAGACGAGGAAGTCCGGGGGTTGGACGAGGATGGGGCGGTGGTGGGTTTGGTGGCGGATGACCAGCCCGAGTTCGAGGTGCCCCAGGTCGGAGCCCCATTCCTGTCAGAGTTGAAAGACCCGGAGTATTGTGGCGGCGGCCTCGACATGCCCGGAGAGGTTCCAGGAGACGCAGAGGCGTAATTATTAGGCGAAGAGGAGGGATAAGCGTCAGCATTCAAGGCTGCATTTTCCTTCCGCAAGAGTTCGTTTAAATAGCAGAACACATTCCCTGATCCTTCCTTCACCCTCTCCTGATCGCTATCCACCACCCTCAACAAACACCTGTAGTCGAACCGATCCGGATGCCATCTCTTCAAGCTATCTATGATGCGATCCTTGGGGCTCTTTGCCTTGTCCTTCTCTGGCCGGCAGGGGCTCTGTATGTACGCGTCGATGAGGGGCAGCGAGATGTCGTCAGGGCTCGTAGGTATCTTCACCATAGGCCACGGAATAGCGCTCCACGTAAACAGTTCGGTGCCGGGCACGGCGATCCGATTCCACATCCCCTCATGACGCTCGAACATCCGCACCACTTCGTCTCGAGAGAGGGGTTTCCCCGCAGACCGAAGTAGGTTCTCGGCTTCGATCTTTTCTTGTTCACGGCGGAATTTTTCCTGTTGGTCATTGATGAATTCCTGCTGGCGACGTGCCCAGTCCACTGGGCCGAGTGGAGAGGCACCAGGAGGGTTGGTACCTGAATTAACAGACCCAGTGCGGGGTTTGCCAAATGACGAGGGTATAGACGACGAAGTCCGGGGGTTGGTCGAAGATGGGGCGGTGGTGGGTTTGGTTGCGGATGACCAGCCCGAGGTCGAGGTGCCCCAGGTCGGAGCCCCATTCCTGTCAGAGTTGAAAGACCCAGAGTATTGTGGCGGCGGCCTCGACATGCCCGGAGAGGTTCCAGGAAACGCAGAGGTGTAGGTGTTAGGCGAAGAGGAGGAATAAGCGTTAGCATTCGAGGCTGTAGTTGGAGAAACGGAAGCGAAAGATGGTGTCCAAGCGCTTTCGGAACCGATGCTATCGTGGCGTTTGCGTTCTTCAGCACGAGTGCGCTTGATTTCTTCCTCTCGCATTCGGAACTTGGCTTGTTGAAGGAGTCGCATCACTTTGGGATCAAGGCCGGCGAGGAACTCGTCTTCGTGGAACCGCCTGCTTTCCTGTTGCTGGCGCTGCTGCTGCTCTCGGCGGTTCCTTTCCCTGCGAGCCTCGTCCTCTTTCCGTTTGGCCGCTTCGCGAGCTTCGTCCTCTCTCCGTTTGGTCACTTCCTCTTCTCTTCGTCTCGTTTCCTCTTCTTTCCGTCTCGCCTCCTCTTCTCTCAGTTTCGCCTCCTCTTTCCGTTTGGCCACGTCGCGCGCTTCCTGCTCCTTTCGCAGGTACTCGTGCCGCTTTGAACTTTCCTCCTTCATCTTGGCCTCCGTCTCCCGGCGTTGAAGCTCTTGGCGCTCCTGTTCTCGGCGGTTCCCCTCCCTGGCGGCGCGAGCCTCGTCCTCTCTCCGTTTGGCTGCTTCGCGAGCTTCATCCTCTCTCCGTTTGGTCGCTTCCTCTTCTCTCTGTCTTGCCTCCTCTTCTCTCGGTCTCGCTTCCTCTTCTTCCCGTTTGACCGCCTCGCGCGCTTCCTCCTCCTTTCGCTGGGTTTCCTCCCGCTTTGAAGACGACTGAGGTTCAGACACATGGCGAGGAGCACTTGCATCAGATAATGATGGTGGGGATCCGTTAATGCCCTGTTCGTCTGTGGGAGATTCAGCAGCGCTGACAGAGCTATCAGAGGCCAGTTTGTGTTATGGATATCAGGGGTGATCTATGACGGGGGGGGATGACTAGGCGGAGTGAGTGAGTGAGTGGTAGAAAACCAGCAATACACGGGAATACCCTGAGCCTCATGTCACCTCAACACGTGTCGCTGACAACCCAATACACAATGCTCACCTGTGTCATCCTGCCCTCGGTGTCGTCGACGTGTGCTCATCGTGTGCAGCCAAAGTCGCTCCCGGTAAGAGCTGTTGTGGGTTGTTGAACGAGGCACGTCCATTTTCTGTCGGTCTTATCTAATCTAATCGCAAACTCATCTTCCAACTCTAACTCATTATGGCATCTTCAATCGATATCGCAAGCAAGATCCCTGCCACATCCACTGATATTCTCACCTGTTACCACCGTTTTTCGTTTGTGGGCGCCACGTACTGACGATAAAACCCCTTCACCCTTGTCCGTACATCTCCATAGACGCGCCTCAGGGCCCAAATACTCGAAATGGGCAAATGAGGCTGAAAGACGTCTCCCCTTTCACGACATCACCACGTAAGACGGCATGCCGGGAATTGTATGTGCCTGTGCCATTCCATGACATAATCCCAGTGGAGGTCGGTGCGGTGGTTCCGGAAGGTATCTTTTTGACCGATGGAATACGCCTGTCGGTGCAATGTTTTCTGAAATACATATGTGCCGCCAGTGCGTCATCTGGTATTTATGGATCCCAAGGAGCGGAAGTTGAACAAGGAACAACGGGCGGTGGGAGCTGGGAGCGAATTCGGGAAGGCCTGCAAGGATCAGACATCTTGGTGTCGAATAGAATTAGAAGTGTGAAGTTATATGTAACCGCTACACGTTTCGCCGGCACCTTGATGTACTGATAGACCTAGAAATTTTCGTGCAGAGTTTCCGAACGGGGATTCCACCGCCAACCATACCACTACTCGCATGGAAATCGCGTCTTTTCAAATAAAATGTGTTTGTAAGTATGGTTGTGAGGGTTTGCATTACGATGCGTTTACATTGAAATTGAAGATGCCGGCGGAAACCACGCGTTTATCGTCGGTAAACATACCCATAGATGAGGAGGAGTGGAACACGATGTGGATATCAGCGTCTAGGATAAGGCAAGATAGAGAAATGTTCGCCGCCGGGGGACCCTGACCTGTGTTACTTCCCCATACTGACCTTCTTGAATAATTCCGATTTCAGTAAAACCTCGCACCCACGGCATTACTTGATATTGCGCTGTTGAACAGGTAATTGGATAGCCCGAATGAATTAGCGCCCCCACGATTTGAGGGAGGTACATGCCTTCAAAATCTATGGTTCATTCTGTTTTCATTTCAACCATGCTCCTCGTGTCCTTGAGGCTGATCGAATTAGCCGCCTTTTGTGAATGAACACGAAAAGGAACGAGATCGTTGGCGACATGAACCCGAAATCCTATTGAACCTATGGCCCGTGAATTGGGCGCCTGTTTACGGTGATATCATAAATCAATAAACGAAACGAAATGAACGAATTCCCTAACCGCGGCGGAGGCCCCGGAGGGGGAACTTTAAAACCAAAATAGATAAGGAACGCCTGAAGATGATTTGTAGCGGCGAATAACCGAGAGGTGTAAGTATGGGAGGTGTGGGTGTGTGGGTATGTACAGTACCAATTATGTACGTCAGCCGATGGTGTTTGCAAAGTCTGAATCCGTAACATCGAAATCGAACCCTGAGCCTTATGTCAGTCAACAAATCGGCCAAGCTCTCAAGTGTATCCTGGAGAGCTGGAACTCGTTGCCGTTTGCGTCGGAACAGAGATCTCATTGTCGGTTGTTGAACGAGGTTATGTATCAGACAGAGAGGGCACCGAAAGAGTCTAGTCGTCGGGTGGTAGTTTAGAGCGACACTAGGGGCTCATTATTTTTGAAACATTTTTGAGATATGACAAATATATGGGAGGAAGAGGCTGACACCGTCCCCTACGGCGTCTTTGGGAACAATTTGGGAACTCTTTAAATTCTGAATTCTCTTTCTCGTCATTTGTTAGTATGTTGCTGAGTTTTTCAATACCAAGTTGGATGGAATATTCGGTAAGTTCTTGTTTATGGCTCGCAGAACGTTGAACGTCGAACGTTGAACACTTGATTCTTCAAAGTTCTTGAAATTTATTTAATGAGCTAGGGAATTCTGCGGCCTCATCCTGGCACTTTGTCATCTCCGACTCGCCGGGTGTCGCTGAGAAAGCGTCTAGCAACTTACAAGCAGGTAGTCGTTGGGTCGAACTCGGAGCTGAGGTGGTTTCGTCGTTCATTTAACAAGCTTGTGAAGTGCAGTAGGCCCGTTATGGCTCGCAGTTCGACCTTGGTTGTACGTTTGGTTTTTCCCAGTTATTTCTCGATATGTACTGGATATGTAGAAAAAAAAATGAAGAAATTCAATTCGAGGAGTCCAAAACGTCCGAACGCGCCCGATTGATCCCACCATATTTTATAAATAAATAAATATTGTGTTTGATTGGAACTCACCTGCTTCCTCGAGCTTGTCGTCCTCGAGGGTATCCCTAAAAGATAGGCACCTATCGTTCTTGTTCTCAAACGTCAGAGTTCTCATTATGTTAGTCAAGCATCTCGCCACCGCTGTATCCGACAACAGGGAAAGATGAGATACCCCGACGGCCAACGTTTCATACTAGCTGTGAAGCTCCTCTACGCACCGCTTCATTTCTCAAGCGCCATATGCGTCTCATATGTTGAGGCAAATATACAAGTCCATATACAACTGGATCCCTCCTGTTTTGAACTCCTAGGCGGATAGTGATGATAATAATATGACGGGTTCTTCCCGAAGAGAGATGTGGGCGTTAATCCTTTTTTACTATCTCAGTTTCTGAGTTGCAGCGGATCAAGTTTGCACTGATCAATCCAAGCCGTTCAATCTATCATATTCAGAATGAAGCAACCTTCCAGACATACAAATACAGGCTTTCTATTTAGATAAGCCAAACGATGTTCGTAATGAACAGGATTCACTGCTCATCTAAATCGTGATGAGTCCAAGTCCTATATCAAGCTAAATAGTCCGCCGTCCACGGACGGTAATGAGCCTGAGGGGCGGGAAGAATTACAGGGACCTCTCTCGGGCCTGCATCTCACCAACGCCTACTGGAATGAAGTAGTTTGTGTAATTCTGCCTCGGCCATTCGCCTGACCATTTTTAAATGGGTTCCACTTAGCCGCGTGATTGAGTACCTACCGAAGGCATAAGCAGCCTTGAATGAGTAGCTTATACATAGGTCACAAACTAAAATCAGGATACCAAATCAGCAACCGTTGTTCAACACACTCCATCAACAGCAAAAAACATACCGATTCATAGGGACGTTCCGGCGGTTGGCCATGTTTTGACAGGCTTTGTGGATGCTCAGGGCGTCTAACATATGCAATAAACATTCCACTATGATCTTGGTACCCTTGGGTCTCGAAGGGGTACGCCCTCAACTCCTCTGGATACTGCGTCTTCGGCGGAGGGAACACAACGTAACCATCCCGTGTTAGGTGGTCCCCGCGCCGGTTCCAATATCCGCGCCGTATAGATCCAGTAGGAGTTGGGGTGTGCTGGGCCGTGCTAGAATTCAACAAGGCAGCGGAACGATTGAGGAGGTGTGAATTCTGTAATGGGTACGGATTCTTAGGAGCAGAGTGCTTAGGTGCTTGAGCAGCGAAGAACGATGATTCAGCCTTCTGCATAAGTCCTCTGGGAATCTCATCTGTAAAAACAGGTGTTGGAGGAAACTCGACCTCCGCAGGCAGAGATGCGACGGAGAGTGACCCAGAAAACACAGTTGACCCGATGGAAAGACAAGATCCTATCAAACTCGTCTGTTCCGTCCGCGGTGTTGAGGTGCTGCTCAAACTGGCGCCATCAATTTGTCATCGAAGGTCGGCCAGGTGCAACTTAAATTGGGTATCCATGGGCTTCTGAGGCACTTGAAGTTTACGCGAGGCTAAGATCCATGGAGCGGTATCACGCTGAGAGTTTTCAGATGGAGGCTGAACGGCTTGGTTTGCATTGCGTGTGGTAAGAGATTCAGGCTCATCCTCGCGAGCGATTTCAAAAGTCGCGAAAGAGAGATCCAATGGTGCAGAAGGGTTGACTGAATTCCGTATCAGAGGGACAGGTAATTCAGCTGCCTTGGGTTTGAATACCCTGTTGAGATACATTACGACGAGAATGAGGAATGAAATCCTGGGACGCACTCTCGCGGGATCACACTTGTACGTAAAGAATCGAGTGAATTATTCACCAACTTCGTTGCAAGGCACTCCACACTGAGTGGATGTATCTCTCGCTCTTTAAGGTTTCTAAATAAACATCTTAGACAATCGAAAGTATCCATAATTGAGGGAACGCACTGAGATAGTGGATTTTCGGGAACCACCGGCGTCTGAAGAATTTGGGGCATGGGCATACTCACAGGCAGTGCGTATGGAGCGTATGTGGGAAAGACTTGCTGATGGTGTCGCTGAGCCCTAGATTTCTCTTGCGGGGGCGGGGGTGCAAACCGATAATCGGCATCCACTGCTCGTGTCGAACCTAACGATAACGATATGGATGTCGATGATGCCTCAGTTTTTTTTTTGGGTCGAAGAGGGTGATGTGTCGCCGGCGTATGCCAACTTTGCCATGTAGGCCCCATTTCCTCTTGAGATGGGATTTTTAGCAATTCGATTTCAGCTTCGACCTTTTCTTGTGGCGTTGAGTTAGAGTGGAGGAACTCACGCTCACGGTACCGCTGGGATTTATGCAAGTTACGGTCGCGCTCTCTATCCATTTCCCAATCCCGTTCTCGTCTCCTCCTGTCGGACTCACGCTCGCGGTGCCGCCGGGATTCATACAACTTACGGTCGTGCTCTCTGTCCAGTTCCCAGTCTAGTTCTCGTATCCTCCTGTCGTAGTCACCAAAAGACGCTTCATGTGAGATCGGAGGATGGTAATAATCTCTGTCTTCGTCTCTTTCTATGAGGCTCTCCCCATCCCTGTCTTCTCCTCCAACCCCCAAGTCGTCCTGATCACCGCCAAAAGGTGACGCTGGGCTAACAGAAGGTCCAAAGGGGGCATAGGGTCTGACAAAGTCCATTTCGATTCCAGCTCCTCCATAAGGCAAAGAGCGTGGTGGCGGCCCAGGACCAGGATGTGCTGACGAAGGAGACATGTCAGGAGGATCGTACAGCGAAACATAGGGGGGCTCAGAATCCAAATAAGTTCTGGACGACTTCCTAGGCCTTTCCCTTTCCCTTTCCACAGGGTGATGAAACCGATCTCCGACGAAGGATAAGCTTGCGGGCGTTGCGTATTGCATCATTTTTGAGCTTGGACCCAGTGCAGATCTCAAGCTTGTAGGAGGGGGCTCGTGGTTGTATCGATTCATGATGCTCGCATCAACAGGGGTGGGCCGGTTGTCTCTCCTGCTACCTCGTTTCGAATCCTTATCTCGTGGCGGCTTGTCAGCGGGCTCCATTGCGGCATGAAACCGATCTTTCGCGAACGTTGGGTGCTGCATCATCGTTGAGCTAGGATCTGGTGCAGATCTCAAGCTCGGGGGAGGATCATGGTCGTATCGATCCATGATGTTCGCATCGACAAGGATGGGCCGGGTGTCTCTCCTACGACCTCGTTTCGAACGCTTGTCCCGTGCCGGCTTGTCAGCGGGCTCCATTGGGACATGAAACCAATCTTCAACGAATGATGAGCTCGAGGACGTTGCGTACTGCATCATCATGGAGCCTGGACCCGACGCAGACCTCAAGCTCGGAGGGGAGTCATGGTCATATCCATTCATGACACTTGCATCGACAAGGATGGGCCGGCTGTCTCCCCTACTACCTCGTTTCGAATCCATATCCCATGGCGACTTTTCAGGGGTCGTTTTGCATAGCCGTTTTTTAACGGTGGAAGGGGAAGAGCTTTCTTCCACGTCGTCGGCCCACTCTGAAATAGTTTCGGCGATCAACTGACGGATGCCCTTACCAGAGTGTCCGGACCTTGTCGAGTGAATACTCGCAACACTCCCATGCGGGCCAATTTGGTATTTATTTGAAGGAAGAAAATGTGGATTATCTCGTCTCCCAGTTGAGGATCTCCGGAGCTCTGGATTCTGAATGGGAGCAGCATTAGCATTCTTAGGAGGTGAATGACCAAAGGTAGAAGAAATTGAGGGTATCGAGGCATTCCTATGGCGCTCGTCCATTTCTTCGGTAAGACCAAGCCGATGATGCTCCTCCATCAAGCCCTTAATGTTGTTCATCGCTTGCTGGTACTGCCAGTCTAGTTGTGTCCGACTGACAACTCTGCCCTGGATGAGCTGTGCTTGTTGGCTGGCTCGAGCACCCTCAATCCCAGATTTGAACGTCTCCTCAGTGCTTTCCTTCGGCTGGCGCTTCCACTGGTCATCTAGCTCGAGATCGGTTCCGTAGTGTTTGGAGGGCTGTGTGATTGGTGGGACATGGGCGGCCAATGTAGGCATCGAGTAGAGACTAGTTCGTGTGGTAGAAGGGGCCGGTGATGTTCGGTGTTCAATGTTCTGTGGCAGGGAATAACTAGGAGGTGTCTGGGCTGGGGAGTCACATAGTGCGATGGTCTTATAGGATTCAGGCACAGTCCTGAGAACGGTGCGATTTTATCAATGACCTCATCTTATCTTCGGCGCGTCAAAAATGATACCCAGAGGGAAGAGCACAATATTCATACAGAGTCACAGTCGCCGGCTCCCATTTAATTTCTGGTCCCCAAAAACCCTGAGACCCTGCAGTGCCTGAATCGAATAATAACCATCGAACGATATGTACCTCTCTGGGTTGGGAGTGGGCGCAGTACCAGAGAGTACCAGAAGGAATAAGGGAATATTGATTGATTGATTGATCGATGAGAGCGCTCAAAAGTCCGATTCCCGTGAAGGGAATTAGTAATGATGTTTTCGGAATATTCCGACTTATTGTCTTGTAGACTGGCATCACTTGATCAAATTTTCGAAATCTACCAAGTGATTCGGCGATGTACAGGCGCTGACAACTGCCTTGTCACCAAAGAGTCCACTGATGCTGTGGATGCCGCCCATGCTGCGATTTCTGCCTGGATGTCATGCGGAAAGTGGAGGGGCGCAAGCCAGTACTGTCCAAAATTTTCTGATCCCAAACTGACATGGCACAGGTAAAAACCCATCGGAGACGCCATTTCGTGAAGACTTCCCACCGTTCTCGCCAACCTCCCTGCCGTGGTTAATCTATCAGCGAGATATACGAACAAGAAGGGCCTCGTCGTCGAATGACCTCCTAATTGTAGGGTCAAGTCCCGCCACATACTCTTTGAGGGTATACGATCACCATCTCTCGTAAAACCTCAACTTATCAATTTGATAATGAATAGAAGTTTCCCGAAACGAAAGCAGAACCATCTGCATCAGAAACCACATCAGAAAGTGATGGTTAGTAACACTACATTCCTTATCATCTACTAGTATACTTATCGTTAGCGGCGCAAAGCGCCGAGTCCACGAGTCCCCCGGCTCTTTGTCGGCATAACTAATGAAGAGAATCTGATCATACTGGCGGTTCATATCGATATGGGTAGCTCAAAAGAAATGCTAATTTATCAAGGAAATATTGGTTTACATACATTTGTAGATCAAAAGGGTGACTTACACGTCGCAATATATGATCGATTAAAGAGCTCAATGTTTTACGGACGGATTTGGAGTTATACGCTGGACGACGATGAGCAGGAATTTTCTTGGTATATGTCAAGATAGACTCCATCGAAAACGAATGTAATCTACGAACCAATTCGTCAATGGTCTCATTAAATCACGAGGACTTGTCTGAACGAATAGACTCTCGATTCACCTGGGGGCCAATTGTAAATGGTGCTTCACAAAGCAATGCCGCAACATCTTGTCCATACAGAGGTTCCATGCGCTCAATGAACGAGCAAAGATCGTCCCGAGGAGTGGCCAAAGACTTAGCTCTGCATGCCAAAAGGTATCTGCTGCGTTCAGAAAAAAAGTGGTCAATAATTGTTGAGATATATATAGCCTTTTGATGTGGAATTGCCTGGCTGCCTGGTTATGAGCATGATCTTACAGCGATGGCCAGAACGGGTGCTGATAGAGGTAACAAGTGCAAGCGAGATAACGTATCTGAATGAAATAGCCATGTCGGTTCCTCATTTGCTACAATGTTGAAGATACGAATAGATTCCAGAACCAGAGCGGTAGGGAGTTTCTTAGGAAAGCATTTTCCATACAGCCGGGAAAACAAGCGGCAGTGCGTAAATTCGGATGTCTCGAGATCTTTGAAGGTTACTGTACACTGAGTCTGCTTTATTCTGCCATTTAGATAGGGGCAAACCACAAAGTATGAATCTCGCCACTGTACCAAAAATTTAATACCTGAATTCAGACGTTTGCCCCTTCTTTGGTTCTTTTTTCCGAGCCTATTGGGAACGAAGCGCCGGTAAGGGTATGCGTTTTGGCAGCTCGGGATAGTGAGTGAATATTATGTAATGAGTGATCGCGTTCAACGTTCAACGTTCAACGTTCAACCGTGATCAACACTGCTCCCACAGCATCCCTCTAGACTCAACGAACACAGCAGGACGCATTACAAGGTAGGTAATTAATTTACATACTTAATATATGTGTATTAGACTCCATTCTTTTTAGGTCCCTCCACACCCGAATTCACCTGGCCTTGGCAAGACATGACTGTCCACCTCCCTTCACCTACTTTCCCTGCCATACACTAACACCAAAAATGCATTAAGAGGCGCATCACCCACTTATGCACTCTGTACACAGTACCACGCCAGCATGGGGGTAACGCTGTGCCTCTGGATGATGGCAACATATGAGGACCCTCTGCCACGACAACACACCATTCCCCTACGATGCACCCAGCCGCGGCAGTTTAGCTGCCGCATTCTGCGATGAAGTGGTATGTTACGTCATTGTCTTCGCCTCACTAAATCAAGTCAATGCCAGCCCATGGGCTTGACCATGGCCACTATGCTCGAATGCAACCTTTCCTGCCCTTGCCGCCTGCGGAAACAACAAGCGAAAAACAACGAAAAGACCTGCGCCGCCATTAATGGCGGTTATGTCTGTCTAACTCAATCACGAGAACCAGAATATGTACTTTCGTAACCTCACAGCGCAGCACGGGACGCATTGACCCCACCGTGTTTTATAAATAAAAAAATATTGCGTTTGATTGAAACTCATTTCCCACTAGTAATGGAAATTGGAATTTTCCTGTCATCCTCGAGGGTGTCATCGATCAAGTAAGCAGTTGTTGTTCTTGTTCACAAACGTCAAAGTTCTCATAATGGTAGTCAAGCATCTCGCCGCCGCTATGTCTGACGACAGAGAAAGATGGGGTACCCGAACTCGCAGCCAGCCCACCGTTTCATTTCTCGAGCGTCATATACATCCCATACGTCGAGGCCAATATACGAGTCCACTATATACAACAAGTCTCTCCTATTTTGAACTCCTAGGCAGATAGTGATGATAATAATATGACATCGAGGATGGGTTCTTGCCCGAAGAGAGATGTAGGAGTTATTTTATTTTGCTCTCTCGGTTTGTGAGTTGCAGCGGTCAGGTTTGCACTGATCCAAGACGTTCAATCTATCATATTGAGGATGAAGCGACTTTCCAGACATACAAATACAGGTTTTCTATTTGGATAAGCCAAACGATGTTCGTAATGAACAGAATTCACTACTCTAAATTGTGATGAGTCCAAGTCCTATATCAACCCAGATGGTCCATCATCTGGACGGTAATGAGCCTGACGGGTGGGGAAGAATTACAGGGACCGCCCTCGAGCCCGTATCTCACCAATGCCTACCGAAACGAAGTAGTTGAGATAATTCTGCCTCGGCCATTTGCGTGTCCATTTTGAATGGGTCCTACTTAGCCGCATGATCGAGTATCTACTAAAGGCATAAGCAGCCTCGAATGAGTAGCTTATACATAGGTCACAAACTGAAATCAGGATACGCCAAAATCAGCAACCATTGTTCAACACCCCAGCAAGAGCCAAAAAAACATACCGATTCGTAGGGACGTTCCGGCGGTTTGCCATGTTTCGACAGGCTTTGTGGATGCTCCGGGCGTCTAACATACGCAATAAACATTCCACTATGATCTTGGTACCCTTGGGTCTCGAAGGGGTACGCCCTCAACTCCTCGGGATACTGCATCTTCGGCGGAGGGAACACAACGTAACCATCCCGTGTTAGATGGTCTCCGCGGCGGTTCCAATACCCGCGCCGTATGGATCCAGTAGAAATTGGTGTGTGTTGGGCCAAGTTAAAATTCAACAAGGAAGCGGAATTGTTAGGGAAGTGTGAATTCTGTAACGGGTACGGATTCTTAGGAGCAGAGCGCTTAGGTGCTTGAGTAGCGAAGAACGGCGACTCAGCTATCGGCGTGAGTCCTCGGGGAATCTCATCTGTAAAAACAGGCGTTGGAGGACACTCAACCTCCGCAGACAGAGATGCGATGGAGAATGACTCAGAAAACAAACTTGACCCGATAGAAAGACGAGATCCTATGAAACTCGACCGCGGTGTTGAGCTGGTGCTGCTCACACTGATGCCATCAATTTGCCGTCGAAGGTCAGCCATGTCCAGCTTAAATTGGGCGTCCAAGGGCTTTTGAGGCGCTTGAAGTTTGCGCGAGGCTAAGATCCATGGGGCGGTGCCACGCTGAGAGTTTTGAGATGGAAGCTGGACCGCTTGGTTTGCGTTGGGTGTGGTAGGTGATTCTGGCTCATCCTCGTGAGCGATTTCAAAAGTCGCGGAAGAGAGATCCGATGGTCGACTTGGTACAGAAGGGTTAATGGAGTTCGGTATCCGAGCAGGTAATTTCGCTTCCTTGGGTTCTAATACCCTGTTAAGAAAGAGGTGCATTACAACAAGAACAAGGAATGAAATTCTGAGACGCACTCTCGCGGAATCACGTTTGTGCGATCGGGTGCATTATCCACCAACTTCGTTGCAAAATACTCCCCACTGTGTGGATGTATCACTCGCTCTTTCGACTTTCTACATAAGCATATTAGACATTCAAAAGCATCCATAATTTTGAGAGAACGCACCGAGATAGTGGGCTTTCAGGGACTATTGGCACCTGAAGAATCCGTGGCATGGGCATATTCGCAGGCGGTGCGTATGAAGCTTTTGTGGGCGAGACATGAGGAGGGTGTCGATTCACCCTCGATTTCTCCTGCGATGCGTCACCGTTATTGGGTCGAGGGGGGCGCTGGTGGTTCACCTCTGCACGCCAATTTTGCCATGCGGGCATTACTTCTTCTCGAGATGGGAGTTTCAGCAATTGGATTTCAGTCTCGACCTTTTCTTGCTGGCGGCGGATTTTTTCTTGCTGGTCGTCGTGGGAGTCTGCTTGGGGACGCATCCGCTCGCTGTTAGAGAAGGCAGAGTAACCCGAACGGACGAAGGTACGGGGTGTGGGATCAAGCTCAAGGCCGGCGATGAACTCGTCCTCGTGGAACTGCCGCTCGCTTTCCTGTTGCTGACGCTGGGCCGCCTGTTCTCGGCGGTTCCTCTCCCTGGCGGCGCGAGCCTCGTCCTCTTTCCGTTTGGCCACTACGCGAGCTTCGTCGTCTCTCCGATTGATCGCTTCCTCCTCTCGCCATCTCGCTTCCTCTTCTCTCCGTTTGGCCGCCTCGCATGCTTCCTCCTCCTTTCGTCGCCATTCCTCCCGCCTTGACTCTTCCTCCATCAACTTGGCCTCTGCCTCCCGGCGCTGAAGCTCCTCCTCACGGAGAAGCAAAGCAGCTTCTCTCTCCTGGATCTGGAGCTCTTTCTTCTGGGTTTCCTCTTCCAACTTCTTAATAGTCTCCTTTGCCCTCTTCGCCTCACGTGCGATCAGCGCAGCCTGCAACTTCAACTCTTGGTTCCTCAATTCATCCACTTCAAGCTGCTCCTCCTTTTTCTTCGTTTCCGCCTCTTTGAGCTTCAGCTCTGCCTCCTTCCTCTTAATTTCCTCTGCCTTCTTCGCTGCCTCCGACTTCAACTTGCGCGCATCCTCCACCTTCCTCCTCCCATCCTCCTCTCGTTGCTTCAGCTCTTTTTCTTTTCTCTTCGTCTCTTCCTCCCTCTTCCTCGCTTCAACTGCGAAACGCTCTGGCGTGCGTCTCGCCTCCACCAATTTAGCTTCCTCCTCCTTCCGCCGTAGCTCCTCCTCATCGATCTTCCTCGCCTTCTCCTCCGCCTTTAACTTGGCCTGAGCCTCCCGGCGCTGAAGCTCCTCCTCACGGAGAAGCAAAGCAACTTCTCTCTCCTGGATCTGGAGCCCTTTCTTCTGGGTTTCCTCTTGCAACTTCTTAATAGTCTCCTTTGCCCTCTTCGCCTCACGTGCGATCAGCTCAGCCTGCAATTTCAACTTTTGGTTCCTCAATTCATCCACTTCAAGCTGCTTCTCCTTTTTCTTCGTTTCCGCCTCTTTGAGCTTCAGCTCTGCCTCCTTCCTCTTAATCTCCTCTGCCTTCTTCGCCGCCTCCGACTTCAACTTGCGCGCATCCTCCGCCTTCCTCCTCCCATCCTGCTCTCGTTTCTTCACCGCCTCTTCCTCCCTCTTCCTCACTTCAACTGCGAGACGCTCCGAAGCATGTCTCGCCTCTACCAATTCAGCTTCCTCCTCCTTCCGCCGTAGCTCCTCCTCCTCCTGCCTCACCTCCTCGTCGATCTTCCTCACCTCCTCCACCATCCTCCGCTCCTCGTCTTTAAGCCTTTGCAACACCAACGCTTGCTCCCGAATCTTTGCGTCCGCCTCTCTGCGTTCTAGCTCGAGACACTGCTCCTCCAGTTCGAGCTCGCGGGCCTTTACATCGACTTCGTCGTCGTCATATTCACTCTCCTCCTCTGAAGTTGAACTCAATTCATCGTCTTTAAGCTGCTCCTCCTTTTTCTCCATTTGCGGACGGTCCCAACTCTCCGACCCGATGACAGGACCGCGGTCCTGGCGTTTGCGTTCTTCAGCACGAGTGCGCTTGATTTCTTCTGCTCGCTTTTGGAATTGAGCTTGCAACAGGTTGAACTCTGCCTCCCTGCGCGTAAGCTCCTCCTTCGACGAGGTAGGAGTAGCACTCTTGGGGGGGGAACGACCAAAGTGATGATGATCGGCAGAAGAGACGGAGGGTATCGAGGCGCTGGACCTGCCCAACAAGGAATCCCATGGTTTTTCAGAGTTGGACTGTGGTCTGCCTGAGGAAGAGCGTGATGACAGGGGGTGTTGTTCCTCTGGATCTTGGGTGAGTGCGGCGTCTGAGAAATTTTCAGATAGGGTTGACCGCGGTACTTGATCTTCACGGTCTCGTGATGAGTTGCTCTGGGTGTTGTCCTGCCTGCAGCGGTCGGTAGAGGAGGGCGAGGACAAGGTTCGAGACCAGGTCCTGTCGCGGGTTGGA
>Ga0307517_10004728_pt1 | contig 20806 bp, 15 predicted proteins | sample 23_EM_MG_FD_194515 | JGI IMG/M metagenome (GOLD analysis project Ga0307517, IMG submission 194515) | Populus trichocarpa ectomycorrhiza microbial communities from riparian zone in the Pacific Northwest, United States - 23_EM | ecosystem: Host-associated > Plants > Roots > Unclassified | place...
AACAACCCGTCATAATAACGCTCGACAAGTTCATGAGGGACCGGCGCATTCCAAAGGGCTTCCGTAAATTCCCGTGCAAGAGGTTTCTCCGCAGCGAGGCTGGCCACGGCGCTTGTCGCCACCAGCCCGCTTGCGTGCCGGGTCTCCAGGGTCTCTCCCGTCAGCGTGAACTGATCCCCATAGGTCGCCATTCCTTTCGACGCGAAAAAAGCCTGGATCCTGTCTGACAGGACTCGCTCGCCGGGATCCTTTCCCCACCAGGCCCAATCCACCGACCAATTGCTGCAGGTGCGCCAGGAGTCGAAGGAGAAATGCGCCGAACGTTTGTTACGCGGGCTGACGAAAGCTGTGCCGTCAAAATGCGCGTAATCCGGCGCCAACCCTGTCTCCGGGTTCGTTGCCCGCTGGAAATAAACACGGCTCGTATCCGCCGCGCCGGCCCAGAAAGCACGATCGGCCACCGGCCCCCATCTCGCCCATAGCTCATAGAAGGCCGGTAAATGATACGATGGATCGGAAAAATCAGCCCGGTCCAGCCCGGGTACGAAACGGATCATCTTATATTCCTCGCTCACCATGGTCCCGATCCTGCGCGGACCGAATTTTGTCTCGCCGGACTTGACAGCATGATGCCGCATCGTCGTCAGTATCTTGTCGGCCCACTCCCGGTAATTATATATGCCCTTCCCATCGCCCCAGCGGCCCGAAGCAAAATAAAGCGACATCACGAAATACTCCTCACCGTCCGGCGCCGGCGTTTCCTCATTGGGCGTCCCATCCCGCTTCAGCGACCAGGAGAAATAACCCTCGGCCGGGTGCTCCGGCGAACGGAGATACATATAGGTCATGGCATAATTCCAGATCGCATCGAATTCAGCTTTCTTATTCAGCTGCACCGCGATCATCATCCCATAGGACATGCCCTCGGAACGGATATCGTGATGCGGCACATCGCTGACATAGGCCAGGGGCCCGTCCGCATTGCTGCCCGCCTCGAAATACACCGCCTGGCTGGCCGTATCGCCATGGAAGAGCTGCCTGAACGCCCCATCGATCTTCGCCGTGATCTCTTTTTCTGTATGCCCCGCCTCCGCGAACAGGTTCCTGTAAGTACCCTTCGCATACGCCCCCGCACCGTCCTGGGCGCTAAGGTCGTCCGGGATGAATAAAACTATCGCAGTGAACAGCAGCAGGATAGCAGGGAGCAGCCTATGGGTTCGGTTGTAGTCCATTCGTTGCATAGAAGGATAAGTTATTTGATAGCTTTAAAGATATATATTTATTGCAATCGGTTTAAATAGTTCTATTTTAGCTATCACAATTTTTTTCCGTGCATAGAATAGCGCTGGTCCTTTCCCTGCTTTGCGCCCTGGTCGTCCTGGTCTTTATCCTGTCCGGACATCTGGAACAAGCGGGTCCTTTCTGTATCGTCGCTTTTATCAGCCTGGCCATCGGGTTCAGCGGATATGTCCATCTTAAAGGCTTTTCCTATACGGTGACCATCTTCGCGGCCGTGACGATGTCCCTCTATTATCCCGGCTATTTCCTGAGCTGGAACGGCTTGAAATTACCGACGCTGATCACACCGCTGATCCAGCTGATCATGTTCGGCATGGGTACTTCCATGGGGCTGAAAGATTTCGCTGCGGTTATCCGGTCTCCCAGGGGCGTGCTCATCGGGGTCATCAGCCATTTTATCATCATGCCCCTCATCGGCTATACACTGGCCAGGTTCAGCCACCTCCCCCCGGAGATCGCGGCAGGTATCATCCTCATCGGATGTTCCCCGAACGGAACGGCCTCGAACGTCATCTCTTATCTTGCCAGGGCCAACCTGGCCCTGTCCATCTCCATCACGGCCGTATCGACCATGCTTTCCCCTTTCGTCACTCCTTTCCTGATGAAGGGACTGGCGGGGGCTTTCGTGCACATCGACGCCATCACTATGATGTGGGATATCATTAAAATGGTGATCCTTCCCATCGGCGCCGGCATCCTCTTCAACAAACTGCTCAGCGGGAAGGCCCCCTGGCTGGACAGATCTATGCCCCTGCTTTCCATGTTCGGGATCACCTTCGTCATCGTAATTATCACGGCGGCGGGCAGGGACAGCCTGCTCCATATCGGCCCCTTGCTGATCCTGTTCGTGCTCATCCACAATCTCTCCGGCTATACTCTTGGTTATTGGACGGGCCGCCTGTTCCGAATGGACGAAAGGGACTGCCGCACTATGGCCATAGAAGTAGGGATGCAGAATGCCGGGATGGCCTCCGGCCTCGCTAAGGAAATGGGAAAAATGGCTACCGTAGGTCTCGCGCCTGCCGTCTTCGGTCCGTTGATGAATATTACCGGTTCCCTGCTGGCGTCCTGGTGGCATCGCAGACCCCCGAAAGAAAAAGCCCCTCGTGAAAGGGGCCTTATACAAACAGATCAGAACAATCTTTCACCCGGCGGACGAATGCCCAGCAAACGAATGTAAATAGTGGTCTGACCCCGATGATGCGTCTGATGTTCGAACCCTTTCAAAAGCCATGAATAACGCGTGACCTTGCGATCACCCGCTCCTGCCAGCTCTCCCAGCTTGGAAATGTCCATGTTCTTCAGGCCCAGCAGCGCAAAGTCATAGCTCTTCATGACATAATAGACGACAGAGTCTTTGGTCTGCGCCGTGGCGCTGTTCTCCAGCCCCTTCGGCCATTGGGTCTTTTCGCCGGTGGCAACACCCATGAGGCTGATGGTCCCGCTAGCCAGGTGCAGCATCTGCTGCGCGAAACTGCGGATGCTGTCGACGGCTTTAAAGGAATACTTGTCGGCGGGCATCGCATTGAGATAGTCCATCGTATAGGCTTTTGCACGCGCCCAGTCTGTGGTGAACTGCGCCCTGATATCCTCTCCGCTGAGGCTTTGCGCAGAGGCCGAAATGGAAAAGCTGGTAAGACAGCTTACCATACATAGCATAAAAAAATTCTTACCATTGAGAAACTTCATAGCAGCTGATTTTTAATTAATGAAAAATAAAGGTAGGGGGGCTGAGGCAAAGATATAGTATATTTGCGGCCTATGAGTATCCGCATCTTCGTCACCGGAGGCACCTTCGATAAGGAATACAATGAGCTGACCGGCGAACTCTTTTTTAAAGAGACCCACCTGCCTGAAATGCTCCAGCGCAGCCGCAGCACGCTGGATATTACGGTCCGTACGCTCATGATGATCGATAGCCTGCACATGACCGACGAAGACCGTGAGCTCATCGCCCACCAATGCCGCTCTTCGGGGGAAGATAAGATCATCATCACCCATGGCACCGATACCATGTCCGTGACCGCCCGGGTCCTGGCTGAAAAAGTGACCGGCAAGACCATCGTCCTCACCGGCGCCATGATCCCTTATAAATTCGGCAGCTCCGACGGATTCTTCAACCTGGGCAGCGCCCTGGCCTTCGCTCAGGTCCTGCCCGCAGGCGTATATGTAGCCATGAACGGCCGCTATTTTACCTGGGATAATGTACGCAAGAACCGGCAGACGGGGCAATTCGAGGAATCCCGCTGATCTATTCGGCCCGCAGGCTTTTTACGGGATTGGTCAACGCAGCCTTGATAGCCTGAAAACTGACCGTCACCACGGCGATCAGGATCGCCAGCAGGCCGGCGGCCCCGAACATCCACCAACTAATGGGCGTCCTGTAGACAAAATCCTGTAACCATTTGTTCATAAAATACCAGGCCAGCGGCGACGCGATCAGGATGGCGATGACGACCAGCCGGATAAACTCTTTCGACAGCAGCGCCGTAACGTCCGTAACGGAGGCGCCCAGCACTTTCCGGATCCCTATTTCCTTGGTGCGCTGCTCGGCGGAGAAAGCCGCCAGTCCGAACAAGCCCAGGCAGGCGACCAGGACGGCGATCAGGGTGAAATAGACAACGATCCGCGAGGTCTGCTGCTCTTTTTCATAGTTGCGTTGAAAATCTTCGTCCAGGAAGGTATAGACGAAGGGAATGGAAGGAAGGATCTTATTCCAGGCTTTTTCCAACCCGGACAATAATTTTGAATAATCCTTTGTCCGGACACTGGCGATCACATAACTATATTTATTCCCAAACTCGCCTGTCGTAAAGCCAAAAGGCTTTATCTCATGGTGCAGGCTTTCAAAATTGAAATCCTTTACCACTCCCACGATCTGCATGGTCATGTGAAAATTGCCGAAATCGGACCGGATCTTTTTCCCGACACAATCCCGCGGGTCGTATCCTAATTTTTTTACCGCTGTCTCGTTGAGTATGATCCCCGATGAATCCGAAGCGTATTCTTTGGAGAAAGCCCTGCCCTGCAGCAGCTGGAAGCCAAGGGTCTCGATATAATCGTTCTCCACGGCGCTAAGATGGATATCCACCAGGTCGTTGAGCGTTTTGCCCTCCGCGTAGAACAGCATGTCGTTCAGGTTGGCCACGCCGGGATAGGCCGAGCCGCTGCTGACCGACCGTATGGCAGGATCTTTTACCAGTTCGTTCCTCAAGGCCTCATAATTGGTTTGGGAATTTTGGAAACTCTCCCCCAACGGCAATATGATCTGCTGCCCCTTCTCGAAACCCAGATGCTGGTTCTTCATGAAGTTCAGCTGCTGCCAGATGACGATGGCGCCTAATACCAATGCGATAGAGATCGTGAACTGGAATACCACCAGTCCTTTCCGGATGGCGACGGCGGAAAAACTATTCAGGATCTTCCCTTTCAATACGACAACGGGCCGGAAGGCCGACAAATAAAAAGCGGGGTATAGCCCTGACAGCAAGCCCGTAAGAAGCGTTAGTCCCAGGATCCATAATAAAATGGAGGGCTTATCGAAAGGCCGCAGGTCCTTATGGGTGAGATCATTGAACAACGGCAGGAGTATCCATACCAGCAACAGTGCCAGGCCCAGCGCCAGCAGGCACATCAGGAAGGATTCTCCCAGGAACTGCCCGACCAGGGAAGCTTTTTCCGCACCCATGACCTTCCGGATCCCCACTTCTCTCGCCCTTCTTTGTGACCGGGCCGTGGAAAGGTTCATGAAATTAATACAGGCGATGGTCAGGATAAATAAAGCGATCGATCCCAGTATATACAGGTAAGTGATATTCCCGTTGGCGGCTACTTCATTGTTAAGGGCGGAATGCAAATAAATATCCTTTACCGGCTGGATGAACACCGTCTTCGTAACCCCCGACGTCTTCATTTCATCGCCTGCTTTTTGTTTGAACAAAGACTTCACCTTGCCTTCGAAAATATGCGGATCAACCCCTTGTTTCAATTTGACATAGGTATAGAAAATATTATTGGGCACCCACCGGGTCTGTCGCTGCACCCAGTTCCACATATCGGTATTGTGCATCGAAAGAAAGTAATTGGCGGGTATATGCGACTTATTCCTGGTGTTATTAAAAACGCCCGTTACCGTATAACTCATTTCGCCATAAGGTGTATTGACGACGACGATCCTTCCCAGGGGATTTTCATTGTCGAAGAATTTATGGGCCAGCTGTTCGGAGAGCAGTAGGGTATTAGGACGATCGAGCACCGTCAAAGGATTGCCATAGGTAAGATCCTGCCCGAAGACCTGGAAAAAGTTCGAATCGACATAATAGCCGTTGGTCTCGGCGAACTGCCTCCTCTGCCCGTGCAGATCCGTCCGCAATAGCATTTTCCGGATATCGGGGAAGGTCAGCACCCTGGTGGCCTGCTCGACTTCCGGCAATTCAGCCTTCATGGCTCCCGCAACAGGGGCCGATACGGCCGCCCAGGTCTCCAGACGCTTGCCACCTAAGGAAGCAACCCGGAAAAGCCTGTCCGCATCTTTATACTGCCTGTCATAGCTGCTTTCATCGAGAATATAGAGCAGGATCAGCAGGCAGGTCGCCAGGCCCGCCGCCAGACCGAAAATATTAATAAAGGAAAAAGCTTTGTTCCTGGTAAGGTTCCTGATGGCGATCTTGATGTAATTCCTCAGCATACTGATAGCTTTTGATGAAGAGGATCGAGCCAAGAAAGTGCCAGATATGTAATTATCTATCAATCACTTATTTGTATACCCCCTACCCTTTGCGACTGTACGCTTGTGGTACACCCGGTGTCCGGTGTTCAAAGAAAAATATGGATGCCCGCGAGCCCGCGAAAACCATCCCTTATCACTTCGTTCAGCCGGGTAGTATTTGTCGTCCCGGCCGCCAGGTAAAGCATATCCGTCCCCGCGCCCGTCTGCCAGCTGAAATAGCCCGCTCCTACGCTCACACCGAACGCGTGCCGGCGAAATGCCAGCCCCGCATAGGTATCCAGGCCGTATCCCCTTGCCGCATGACGGAAACTAACAGGATGGCTGAAGGCCGTGATCAGGTTCCAGTCCGCCCGGGCGCTGTAATTGATCTGCAGGTAGCGGAGATCTGCCTCCAGTTGCAAGCCTTCGCCCAGCTGCAGGGCAGCGCTGACCCTGAAGAGCGGGCCACTCCAGCGGGTCTTATAATTACTGTTCAACAGCCCCGGCCCACCGGGGTCCCGGAGGACCAGGGATTGATCCTGGATACCATATCCCAGATAGGGCGTAAGAGCGATCTTCTTAGCGCGCAAGACCTGGTATCCCGCTCCTGCCGACCAGGAGCTACTGCTGCTGTTGACGGCGGAGAATTGTTCGCGGTAGCTGGCATTGCTGCGGTCGTCGCCCTGGTAATCCGTATCATCCACCCGGCCGGACAGGAAAAATACCCTGCCGCCTTCTGCGAACAGGAAAACCTTTTTCCATAGTTCCCCCCGGAGAGCGACATGGACGGAAGGACCGGCGAGAGCCCGCCATTTCAGCTCCGAATAGATATTGGGCGACTGCCCATACCGGTTGCCCGCTATCGACCAGCGAAGATCTTCCTGCTGAAAGCCTGTCGACAGGGAGATCCTCCATTTTCCGGGATGCTCACGGCCATGGGCAGATGCCGGCAGCACCGCCGCTCCCCGATCAGGCACGTCCCCGCGCGCAAGCTCCTGCCCCGGCGCCGCGCGCGCAGACAGGAGGAGGATCAGCAACAGACTATAATACCGGTAATGGCTCATGGATAACAGGCGAATAATAGCTCCTGTCCCGGGTGGGGACAGGAGCCCTGAATTTTATTGATTGACACGGAAGGTCTCCCACCCTCCGATCGTCGGCCGGTTACAGGTCATCGCCTGCGTACCGTTCTCGCTGGAAACATATTGACCGTTGCTGCCTTGCAGCGATATGGTGCCATCCGCATTGGAGATCCAGGTAAAGGTCTCCCATCCGCCGAAGGTGGCCCGGTTGCAGGTGATCGGGCTGACGCCATTCTCCGAAGACACATATTTGCTCATGCTCTGCAGGGCCACTTTACCATTGCCCGCATCCACCACAAGGAACTGTTCCCAGGCCTGGGCCGTGGGCCGGTTGCAATTCATTGCCTGGGTGCCGTTCTCCCCGCTGACATACATATTGTTACTGCCTTTCAGCGTGACCGTCTGGCCAATAGGCGGCCCCGTGGTATTCACCAGCTTGTATACCCGCACATAGTCCACCTGCATGGTGGTCGGCAATGCCCCGTTGTTGATCGTCTGGCCAGGCAGGTCGCCGCCGACGGCCAGGTTGAGGATAATATAAAAAGGCAGGTGGAAGGCGCCGGTATTATTAATATTATTGGCAATATTACCCGTTACATACAGGTTGTTGTCGACAAACCACCGGATGCCGCTATTATCCCATTCGACCGCATAGATATGGAAATCCCCGGGCGTCGTATTGATGCTGCTGCCGTATTGCACGTGCCCGCTGCCGCCATTCCAGTGCATCGTCCCCAGGATGGTATTACTGGTGTTCACATGCTCCATGATATCGATCTCGCCGCATTGCGGCCAGCCCACGGACCCGATATTCGTTCCCAGCATCCAGAAGGCGGGCCAGGTGCCTTGCACCATGGGCAGCTTCATACGGGCTTCGATACGGCCATACTGTATGGAGAATTTACCGGAAGTGTTCAGCTTGGCGGAGGTATAGGGCTGTCCACCCATGCTCTGCTGCCTGGCCGTGATCACTAAGTTACCGCCCGTTACGGTGGCATTGGCCGCCTGGTAAAATTCCTTCTCATTGTTCACATTGGGGTTGCCGTTATCCAGGTTCCAGTTAGCCGTGTTCACGCCGGAGCCGTTGAATTCGTCGGCCCATACCTGCTGGTAGGTCGCGGCCCTCGGCACAGTGCCGGAAAGGTCTTCCGCCGGATCTCCCTGCCGGCCCAAGTCTTTTTTACATCCGATAAGGCTGATGACCAGGGTCAGCATTGCAAGCAGCACCCTGGATCGGGGTAAGTTTTCTTTTTTCATAGCAAACTAATTTAAAGGTTATGATTTGATGTTGTAAAGCCGTTGGAATTATTGATTGACGCGAAAAGCCTCCCACCCGGAAATAGCCGCCCGGTTGCAGGTCATCGCCTGAGTCCCGTTCTCGCAGGAGACATATTTGCCATTACTCCCCTGCAACGATATGGTGCCATCGGCATTCGTGACCCAGGAAAAGGTCTCCCAACCGCCAAAACTGGCCCGGTTGCAGGTGATCGGATTTACGCCGTTCTCAGAAGACACATATTTACTCATGCTTTGAAGCGCTATCTTGCCATTCCCGGCGTCCACGACAAGGAACTGCTCCCAGGCCTGGGGCGTCGGACGATTGCAGATCATGGGCTGCGTGCCATTTTCCCCGCTGACGTATTGATCGTTGAATCCTTTCAGAGTGATGGTCTGCCCGATGGGCGCCCCGGAAGGGCCCGAACCGCCGGACTGCGCTCCGGACCAGGTAAAGGTCGCCACCGCTCCCGCGGCGAGGGTATAGGTGAAGGACTCCGCGCCCCATTTCACTTTAAAATTCTGGCTGCCGCCGCCGGTATTCAGGGCGATCAGCACCTTGCCGCCATCTGCATTCTTAAAGGCCACATCCTGGATGCCGCCCGGAAAGGTGTTGGAGGAGATCCGCACGGCGCCGGGGCGGATAAATTTTGAAGCATGCGCGATGATATAATAAGCGACGTTCCTGCTGACAGAAGAGCCGTTGATGGTGATGGCCCCCAGGCAGGTACTGCAGCCGCCGCTCGTATGAGGATTATTATTCTGATCGGCCGCCAGGTTCCATTCTATGACATTTCTGCTCCAGTTCCGGGTCGCGCCGATGATCAGGTTATTGATATGCCAGGACAGGTCGCCGCCGAAATTACCCGGCGCCCCCACGAACTGCTCCGTAAAATAAATATTCTTAGCGGGGTAGGCATTGTGCACGCCCGTCAGCGCGCTGATATCGCCCGCATATAAATGGAAGGCCGAGCCATCGACATAAGGATAAGCTCCCGCATCTCCCAGCACCGCTTCGGGATAGCCGGGCTGATCGGCATTGTGATCGTAGCAAATAATGCGGGTGGATAATCCGGCCGCCTGGAACCGCGGTCCCAGGTTGTTTTTGATAAAATTGGCTTCTTCATTGGATTGCATCACCATGCTGGGATTGTTATTGGGATTCAGCGGCTCGTTCTGTGGCGTAACAGCATCGATATGAATACCCTGCGCCTGCATGGCCTGGATGTATCTGACAAAATAACGGGCATAGGCATCATAATAGGCCGTGTTCAGACTACCCCCCACGAAACTATGGTTCGATTTCATCCAGGTAGGCGCCGTCCAGGGCGTTGCCAGGATCCTGATGGAAGGATTAATGGCAAGGATCTTTTTCAGTACGGGGATCAGGTCGGCCGTTTCCTGGCCGATGCTGAAATTGACCAGGTTGACATCCGTCTGGCCCGAAGGCATTTCATCATAGGTGAAATCGGAAGAGCTCAGGTCCGATGCCCCGAGACTGATACGTAAATAGCTAACGCCTATCTGGTTGGCGCCCGTGGCGAACAATTCATTCAGTAAAGCTGTCTGACCCTGGCCCAGACTATTGATCAATTGTGCGCTGCCGCCCGTCAGGGCATAACCAAATCCGTCGATACCCTGGTAGGTACCATTCTCATCGACGGTGATCGTCGTGGCATTGGCGCCCGCGTCCGCCGCGAAATGAATGCTGGTCTGGGCTTGCAGCAGCTTAGACCGGTCCGCGGTGGTCATCCAGCTATTGACCACCTCGTTGGCGGCCCTTGCGAGCGTACCATCGCCAGCGGGTGCTTCCGTCAGGGGTGGCTTGTCCAGGTCTCTTTTACAGGAGGAATAGGTGAAGGGGAATAGAAGGCAGGCGAGTAGGACAGTCAATAGCCTTACAGGCCGTTGCTTGTAACTTTTTTTCATAAAATTAGGTTTCCGGGAAATGAAGAGAATTGGTTTCGTTGGTAAAGGCGAAGGATTTCAGGGATCCCATGACCTACCCATAGCCGTAACTGGCCGGAGGCGCAACAATCGTTTCATGAAGTGGCAAATTATTTATGCTCTCCGAATTTGATGATAAACAGCTTACGCACCAAATTTCCGACTACGGCAAAACCACTTCAATTAAAAATTCGTTTATTGAAAATCAATCGACTACCGGATAAGCACCACCGTTCCTTTTTTTACAACGGTCTTTCCGGTAGCCAGGTCCCTGTACTGGACCTCCCATATATAAGTGCCCGGCGGCTGCAGATGGTCATTCCACCTTCCATCCCATCCGTCGCCGGCGGCAGTGCCGGTGAAGACCCTTAATCCCCAACGATTGTATACGGACATATGGAGGAAATGTAATGGCACCGAAGGAGGCACCCGGAAGAGATCATTTACCCCATCCCCATTCGGAGAAAAGGCGTTGGGCATCGCCAGGTAATAGAAAACGCCTACGACCTCCCGGGCGGAAGCCGTACATCCCTTATCGGAAACGACGTCCAGTTGGTAGGTGGTGTTCACTGCAGGCAGAGCGACAGGATCGGGCGAAAGAGGATCATCCAATCCTGTTACAGGGCTCCAGGTAAAATGATCGATCACTCCCGAAATGATAGGAGTCAGATGAACGGTATGGCCCGCCTCGATAATGGTATCGGGAGTCAGAACGATAGAGGGAAGCGGATAGACCGTCATTTTAACGGGGTTATCGGAAAGGACGGGATCGGAACAGACCAGGCTGCCCGTCATACGGCAGTCAATGAGATCTCCGTCCTTCAGCGTACTCGAAGAATAGGCGGCAATATCCGAGCCGGCGTCCAGCCCGTTGACCATCCAATGATATTGCGGGTGATTGCCGCCGTTGGAAGGTATGGCTACGAACAGCACCCCGCTGTCGCTGCAAATAGTGGTCGCGGACGCCAATATCCGGACAGAAGCGTTCACATGGGGTATGACCCTGGCGGCGATGGGATTGGATATTGCCTCGGCCGCGATCACACAGGCGGCATTGCTGGTCATCCTGCACTGGACGTTATCGCCATCCGCCAGCGAAACGGTCGTATAGCTGTCGCTGTTAGGTCCCACGGGAGAGCCATTCAGCTCCCATTGATAGGCAGGCAGGGTCCCCCCATCCACGGGTTTCGCCGTAAATACGGCAGGAGCCCCTTCACAGGTAATGGCCGGCAATAAGCTGATCGTTACGGCCGGCTCGGGGATCCTGTTCACGACCACCGCTACGGGATCGGAGGCTATCCGGCAGGAAAGGATACCCAGGTTGGCCGTTGACTGGGCCACCGTCATCCGGTAAAGATAAAAGCCCGCGGTCGTGGGCGACCTTGAATAAGAAAGGCCGGTAGCCCCGGGAATATTCGTCCAGCTAAGTCCGCTGTCCATACTCAGCTGCCACTGATAGACGGTGTTGGCATAGCAGCTCTCTACGTCCGCGCGCAACTGAAGGCTACCCGGGTCCTGAGGACAGACCGTGGCCGTGTCGGTATTAAAGTTATCGATATGCACCCCGATAGACGGCCCCGCGGTCCTGAACGTAATGTCATCCAACGCCAGGTCATTGCCGATGCCGCCGGGCGCATTGTTCTTCATCCGGATGACCACGGAAGATATGCCGGGAGGGGTCGTAAAATAAAAAGCATATTGGTTCCATTTCGCCGGATAGACGGTGGCTATGTCGCCCGTCTGGGTGCTCTGCAGCACCGTACCGTCGGTCTTTTCAATACTGAAAGTAATATTGGAAGGGAGTTCCCCTCCATAGGAAACGATATTCATGACCCAGGCGGCAAACTGGTAAGTGGTCGATTCGCAAAGGCCATCCACCGTCTGAACATAGAAATCACTGGGGTCGTAGGACGCGTTGATCACCATGAAATAACCGTTGGGATCGCCGGTATGGTCGGATCGGATGCTATGCCAGGTATTGCCCCAGCAGCCGGTGCAGCTGTTGACGATCGAATAATATCCATCGCTGGGGCATTCATCCTTTATGTATTTCAGGTTGGTGATGCCGGCTCCCAATGGCGATCCGATGCCGGCCCCCGACCCAAAGCTGATGTGAACGATCGGGTCCCCCAGGCCACCGGTACAGGCCGTTTGCGCGTGAGCGTCCGTAATAATTAAAAAAAGGAAAAAATATGGCAGCAAATATCTCATGAAAGCCCGATTATCCCGTCCGGTCCGCATTCCTGCTGTCAGAAAGGTCTGGCCCTCAAAATAGCGATTTTCCCAGCCCCATCAAAATAGCAGGGACCGTATAGTCCGGAAAAGAACATGCAATGTCCGAAAACGCACACAGAAACAAGCTTTCAACGGATTAATAACCGGACATATGGTGTATCAAAAATGGGCAGTTCCGATCGTAAACCTGATGTATTCTATTGATTGACAATAATATGAAAAATTGGCACTTTCTTAGGTGCGATCGGGTATGTTTAAAAACTATATCAAAACAGCCTTTCGCTTCCTGCTGAAGAACAAGACCTACAGCTTTATCAATATCATTGGCCTGGCCGTAGGCACTTTGTGCTGCCTGTATATCGTGTTGTACGTAGCGGATCAGTATAGTTATGACAAACATCACCGGAGTGCAAAGGATCTCTATCGCGTCAATTCCAACTTGTCCCTGCCCGGTCAGAAAATGAACAGCGCCACCTCTTCTCCGGCCATTGCGCCGGCCATGAAAAAAGACTTCAGCGAAGTGGCGCAGTTCACCCGGGTAGTGGGTACCAGTGGCTTCGGGGTCAAACAGCACCTCCTGCGGTATAAGGAAAGGTCCTTCTATGAAAAAGACGCCGCCTTTGTGGATTCCACCTTTTTTGACGTATTCACCTATCATTTTCAAAGCGGCAGTCCTTCGAAGGTCTTGTCGGAACCCTATTCCGTCGTACTGCTCCAATCCGTCGCCGAAAAATTATTCGGGAAGGAAGATCCCCTGGGCAAGGTGATCGAGATCGACAACACCTACGGAAAGCATGATTTTAAGGTCAGCGGCGTCGTGGATGAAAGTCTGGGCAAATCGCATATCCATGAGAATATTTTCATGGCCATGAATAGCGGCGGCATGGGTGAATACACCTACCATAGCGATGCCTGGGCGGGTAACAACTATGCCTACTCTTACGTCAGGCTTTCCCCGAATGCCAATCCCGCCATCCTGGAACGGCAATTGCCCGCTTTTCTGAATAAATACGGCGGCCAGCAATTGAAGACCCTGGGCATGGAAAAGAAACTGCAGCTTCAGCCGGTGACCTCCATCCATACGACGGCAGGCTATGAGCATGATACCAAAACGGTGAGCAGCTCGTTCCTCTATATCCTTCTACTGATCGCCGGTCTTATACAGATCATCGCCTGCATCAATTTTATGAACCTGTCCACGGCCCGCGCCTCCAAAAGGGCAAAGGAAGTAGGCGTCCGGAAAGTGATCGGCGCCGGAAGGAAGGACCTGGTCCGGCAGTTCCTGGGGGAATCCTTAATACTATCCCTTTTCGGGGTAGCGATAGCCCTGCCGCTGTTCATCCTGGCTCTTCCCTGGCTCAATCAGATCGCCGGCGCGGATATTAACCTGGCCTTATTGGCAGACTACCGGCTCTGGCTATTGCTGACGGGCCTCGTGCTGCTGACAGGTTTTGTCGCCGGCAGCTATCCTGCCTTCTACCTCTCCGCCTTCCAGGCCATAAAAGTGATCAAGGGCAATTTCACCAATCATATCTCCGCGGCAGGCATCCGCCGTTCGCTGGTGGTATTCCAGTTCGTACTATCCATCGTGCTGATCACGGGGATCATTGTCATCTACAGTCAGCTGGAATATATCAAGAACAAGGACCTGGGCTTCGACAAGGACCAGAAACTTATTTTTTCCTTCTATACCAATGAGACACAGGAGAAGATGCCCTCCCTGGCCAGCGACCTGCGACAGCTGACCGACGTACAGGCCGTAAGCCGGGCCAATAATTACCTTACCCAGTTTGTCGGCAATGACTGGATCTATTTCCTGGCAGGCGGAAATGCGGCTACCGGTCAGGATGTAAAAATGATGTACACGGATGAATACTTCGCGAAGGCCAGCGGCATAAAGATCATCAGCGGCCGGGACTTCCGGCAAAATGATTCCGACAGGGTGCTGATCAACGAAACCCTGGCTAAAAGACTGGGCTTAACGGCAGCAAATGCACCCGGCGTCTTACTATACCCTCAGCTGGAGCCCGGCGATCGCCCGGCTCATGTGGAGATCGTGGGCGTAATGAAGGATTTCAACTACAATTCCCTGCACGAAGACCTTAATCCGTTCATGCTCCGGTATGACCAGCACCGGACAGACAGGTCCTATCTTATTGTAAGCGTCAACAGCAGGAACTATAAAACATTGCTGAGCCGGATGGAAGCTGTCTGGCATAAGGACCTGCCCTCCGTACCTTTCGAATATTCCTTCCTCGACGAGGACGTGAACCATCAGTATACCACGGAAGTCACCCTCAGTCATATCATCAATTCTTTCACCCTGATGGCGATCCTCATCTCCTGCCTTGGGCTGTTCGGCCTCGCCGCCTTCAGCTCCGAACAACGCAGCAAGGAAATAGGCATCCGGAAAGTATTGGGCGCCAGCGTAACCGGCATTACCAGCCTTTTGTCGAAGGATTTTTTAAAGCTGGTGGTCGTTGCATTGATCATCGCGACGCCCATCGCATGGTGGGCGATGAACAAGTGGCTTCAGGGTTTTGTATACAGGACCTCCATCAGCTGGTGGATGTTCGCCGCGGCAGGTCTGATGGCTATTCTCATCGCTTTGTTCACCGTCAGCTTCCAGGCTATCAAGGCGGCAATGGCGAATCCGGTGAAGAGTTTGAAGGCGGAGTAGTGTCTAATACCATGTCACCTTTTCTTTACTGCGGTACTATGGCTCAACGCCACCGTTGTAAGCCCCCTGAGAAGGCAAGTTCCCAACATGCCACGCGTGAACACCTATCAACGTCTTTGTCCCGGTGCGACTGTTGATGCATAAGGCGCCTTTTGCGCGAGCACATTCAATAGCTGATAGTATAAAAGTTGAAGAAAGAGATAATGCCCGGCTTTACATTAGCCCATGAGCGCGAATAGCGCCGTTGCACAACAGGTCGCATCGGGACAAAACACGTAATAGCATCCCACCGTGCAGAATGATGAGCACTTTTGTGGTATAAGTTGCTTAATCCTCCAGCGGCTTAACGACAATATCCTTGAAATAGACCTTGCTCTTGGGATCGTGGCCCTGCAGCGCGAACGTGCCATTGGAGATGAGACGCTGTTCCATCCCTTTCGGGCGCTGCACGTTTTCGGGTTCTGTATAGTCGACGACGACCTTATCATTGATCTTAATAACGACCCTCTTACCCCTGACTGTGACCTGCTCCGTATACCAAACGTTGTCCTTTACGTAGACTTCCTTCACATCCTCGATGGCATAAAGGCTTCCGGTCCGGCGCCAGTCCGTATGGGAATTATTGACCTGTACCTCGTATCCTTTGGCGGGCCATCCGCCTTGCTGGAAGGTCGTATGAAAATAAATACCGGAATTGGAGCCCGGCTCGGTCATGACCTGCGCCTTAAAATCGAAATTCTTGAAATTATGATCTTTGACAGGGCCATCGTAGAATAAATGCGCCGTATTGCCATGGGCTACGATCGTTCCGTTCTCCACGGTAAAAGTCCCGGCATTATCGCCCACTTTCCAGTTGTCCAGCGATTTGCCGTCGAATAAAGAGATCCATCCATCGGAAGTGGCGCCCGATGAAGCGCCGGATGAAGCGCTCTGCGTGCCAGGGGAGGCGGCCTGTTTGGACGCGGAACAAGCCAGGAGTAAACAAAGAACGGCAACATGGGGGATGATCTTTTTCATATACAGCATTTAAGACCTCAAGGTAATACAAGGCTATAAAGTAAAATTTGCTAAAATCTCATAGGATATAAAAAGGCCCCGCCGGCATCGGTGAAGGTATTTCCGTCTCTCCCAGCAACTGGCGGATATTGATCTCGATATTCCTTGCGATCGCCGTAACGGGTGTATCGCTGGGGCTGTTGCTAAATGGGTTCTTCAAGTGGGAGGCTGTTTTCTCCAGGAGGAAGAAACAGATGGAAATAAGGATCAACAGGGGTATTTCGAAGATAGGGTTCACATCCTTCAGGGCGAAGGACAGCGTCACGACAAATAGATAGATGATGAAATGCAGGAGCATCCGGTAGGTGGATGGGAAGATAGTGCTACTGATCCTTTCTGCCTTGCCCATCGAATCGCAAAGCCGTACCAACGTATCGTCCAGCTGGATATGACTATAAACGTCCAGTTGCTGCCGCGCTTTCAGCTCCCTGATCCCCGCGGCATTCAATTGTAAGATGGCCAGCGGCTTGTTGTAGTTTTTTTCCAGGGAAACCTTGTCTGCCTCGGTGAGGAAGGCCTGCGTATTCTCCAACGGGTCCAGTCCGCGAAGGGATTGCCCCAGGGCATAGCACCAGGCGATCTGCCGGTAGGCAACTCCTTTGATCTCCATTTCGTTACCTTCCTTCACCAGGGTTTGCAATTGCAAAATGAGACTGCGGCTGTCATTGACGATGGCCCCCCATGCCTTCCGCGCTTCCCACCAGCGATCATAGGATTGGTTGAGCTTGAAAGAAAGAAGGATCGTTATGGCTGTTCCCAGGAAGGCGGGTATGGGAAAGGGCATTTCCGGCAGCACGTGCTTGAAATGCAGCGAGATATAATCGATGACCATACTTAAGAGGATAACGATGGTCAGCTCTACCTTTACCTCCTTTAAAAAATACCAGGCGGGGATCTTTTTATCCAACAGCATGACAGATAGATATTGATGAATATGAAAATACAATTATTTTGCAGGATTGAATGCAATTACCATGGATCAGATACACATTAGAACCGCTACAAAGCAGGACCTGGACAGGTTGCTGCGATTCGAGCAAGGGGTTATTGAGGCAGAGCGGCCTTTTGACAGCACCCTGAAAGAAGGACCTATCCACTACTATGAATTAGAGGCCATGCTCACGGACCCTCATATCGAACTGGTCGTGGCGGAACTGAACGGCGCCCTCATCGGATCGGGATATGCGCGCATCGAAGGGGCGAAACATTATCTCCGGCATTCGCATCACGCCTACCTGGGCTTTATGTATGTGGACCCCGCTCACCGGGGAAAAGGGATCAATAAAATGATCGTCGATGCCCTCAAACAATGGGCGATCGCGCAGAAGATGACCGAGCTGCGGTTGGACGTTTATTATGACAACCACAACGCTATTAAGGCTTACGAAAAAGCAGGGTTCAGCAAACACATGGTGGAAATGCGCATGGGCTTATAAAAAAGCCTTACCTTTTTGGTCTGAAAATCAACTGTACCATGACTACCTGGAAAAAAACAACCCTTATCTTCTTCTTTATATTTTTTTCTGCCGCCGTCAGCGCCCAGGTGGAAGTGGCGCATCTGTTCTCGAAAGGATTTTCGGCTACGGGTTTCGGTGGGTTCCTGCATATCGGGGCGGCTATTTCTGAAGGGGATGAGCTCAGCGGCGAGCTGGGGTTGTATTATTTCTCGACCAAAGGCTCTCACCTGGCTTTTGCGCCTGTACTGGCGGGCTACCGTCATACCTTTAACGGCAGTGGTTCCGGGTTCTATATCGAGCCGGCCGCAGGTTATACTTTCGGCAGCACGGACATTCAAAAAACGGATGCGGGCGGAAATCCGCTCTACGATGCAGCGGGCCATGAGGTCGATCAAAAGATCTCCGGCTTTACCGCCGCCCTGGGACTGGGCTATATCATCCCCTCCGCCTCCGTTCCTTTCAATATCGGGCTTCGTTATGAGCACTTGTTCGTATCGGGCGATCCTTCGCAAAATATGTTATCCTTACGGGTTTCCTATTCCCTGGCCATTGGAAGGAAGTATACCGCCCGCCGGCCCTGATCATTTTCCTTTGGCTGACGCCTGTTGTCCTGCGTGCGGTTGCTGCTGCCGGACCTGTAGTATCGGGCTGAATGGACCGAACTTATGCTGCTTTTCTGTGAAGCCGTCGGCGTAAGGACCGAAGGGATGATCGATAGGTTTATGGGATATATCCGGCCAGTCCCTGCTAAATCGTCTGTCCGGCCGGGGCTGCGAGTTCACGTAGGCGGCCAGGTCCCATGCCTCTTCATCCGTCAGCTGGGAATGCGCATGAGAAGATCCGAAGGGCATATTGTCCTTGATATAGCCTGCCAGACGGCTGATCCGGAACAGCCCCGCTCCCGTAGTATAACTATGCGGTCCCCATAAGGGAGGATAGACATATTCCATACTGTCCGCTGCCGGCAGGCCTTCGCCCTGCACACCATGACAAAGCTGGCATTTCTGGACGTACAGGGGCCCTCCCCGGACCGGATCTGCCGCTCTGTCCGGAAAGGCAAGGTCCGTGATCCCCGATCCCGGTGGTTTTGTATTCCTGGGCACCTGCCCGCCCAGCCAGCAGATATACGCTTTTATCGCCTGCATTTCCCGGCTGCCTGTATCCAGGCTCTTACCGTTCAGGCTTCTTTGCATACAATCATTCACCCGCTTGTAGATATCCTCGACGGTGCCGCTGCGCTCACGAAATTTCGGATAAGTGGAAAATACGGCGCTGTAATTATTTCCATAGAGCCGGGCTCCGGCATCCAGGTGACAATTCTGGCAATTCATGCCATTGGAGTAACTGCCCACGATGCCCCTGGGTCCCATATACCGGGCCGTGCTGGCGATCAGCTTTTTCCCGTAGCGGATAAGCTCCGCCATGGGGCTGTGAGCTAGCTCATTGCTGTCCGGCGGCTGCCATTCCATCGGCTTGGGAGGCACGGCAGAGAGCTCTGCCGGCCTCTTGCCCGGACTTATTTGATGATGCGGCATCACCAGGATCACGATGACCCCGGCGACGACCAGCATTATTATTATCGATCTAACCAGCATAACAATAGGTACACCCGTGCTCCTGCGCCCTTCCTACGGCCCATACGCCGGAAGGCACAACCTGTATGCCCGGCAGCAGGCCCGCGATCCATTCCTTCTTCACTGTGGCGGCATCCAGCTTCATACCTTCGGCCAACGCCGCGCTGTATACCGTCATCGCCGCATCACATACGCAGAATAACACACCGCTTTCCTGCAGTTCATTGATACCGATGTCCACCGGTCCGATGCCGGGTATTTTATAGGCTCCCTTGGCTGGTTGCCAGAAAGGATTTTGCGTCGCGGGCGATTTCGTAGCGGGATTCTCCGCCTTGAATACTTCTCCAAAATTATATTTCGCCCAGATCTCATTCGTGAAGGCATAAGGAATGCCCTCGTGGCGCAAAACCACTACTACGGTGCAATCATTGGCCGGGCTGCCTGTAGCCTGATTCGTCATCAGGAACACCCTGGGCCAGGCAAAAGGGAACAGGCCGTTGGGCTTCGTAACGTCGAAGATCATGCGATGTTTGCCTTTTATCTTCTTAAACCATTCATCAGGATCAGCCATACCTACTGCCGGGGAAACCCCTGCCTGTAAGGATTGAAAAGGTGTCATCAGGCCGGCAATTCCCAAAGTAGCGGCTCCCGCAGTTAATTTACCGAGGAATTGGCGACGGTCGGTGTTTGAGTTAGCTTCGTGTTTTTCCATAAATCGTGTTTTTTTCAAAATTAGTTAAACGCCCGAATTTTTTTACTAAAATTCCCGGCAATGTAGCCTATTGCCCCGGAGACAGCTCCCAGGATCACCCAAAGGTGGGATGTTGTTCACCACAGGGGCTGGAGGCTGATCGACCGGTTAATGGCTAATTCCCGCCTTTCGCCCGCGGCACGCTCATCCGGGAGCCGGTAGTGGCATGGTTTTCTCCACGGAAAGAGTAATCTATTTATACTATGTGGGGTAAGCTACGTTATGTAAAAGCAGGTCAGCCGGGATATAAGCGGGTGCGGCACGAAAAGTCTTTCTCGTACACCGACGCCGATGGCAATCCCCTGACGGATGAAGAAACGCTCAAACGCATACGGGGCCTTGTATTACCTCCCGCCTGGGAGGATGTATGGATCTGCCCCTTGGACAATGGTCATTTGCAGGCCACCGGGATCGACGCCATGGGAAGGAAGCAATACCGGTATCACAGCACCTGGATGAAGACGAGGAATGAGAACAAGTATGACCGGCTCTACCAATTTGGGGAAAAATTGCCACTCATACGTCGGAGGTTAAGGACAGACCTGCGAAAAAAAGAATTGAATAAAGAGAAGGTCATCGCCATCGCACTTAGTATTATGGAAGAGACGCTGATACGGGTGGGCAATGCCTCCTATGAAAAGCTCTACGGCTCTTACGGTCTGACCACCCTGCATAATAAGCATGTAAAGATCAATGGCCGGAAAGCGCTTTTTCAGTTCAAAGGCAAGAAAGGGGTCCTGCA
>Ga0307517_10004729_pt1 | contig 20805 bp, 15 predicted proteins | sample 23_EM_MG_FD_194515 | JGI IMG/M metagenome (GOLD analysis project Ga0307517, IMG submission 194515) | Populus trichocarpa ectomycorrhiza microbial communities from riparian zone in the Pacific Northwest, United States - 23_EM | ecosystem: Host-associated > Plants > Roots > Unclassified | place...
GACTTAGTGGGTTAATTATGATAATACATTTGTATCATATTTATAAGTAAATTATAGTATATATTAAAAAAACTGGGGTTTTTTTCTCCATGTGTTTTGCTATTTAATTATATGAATAATAAAGTAATTCATATTTTTTATTTTTTTTATTGCAATTGAATCTTTTTATAACCTAATTTAATATAATTAGACTTGGAATTATGGAAAATACCAAATTAAAATATTAAAGACTAAATTGTAAAAAACAAGGAAAAATACATTTTGTTCTCACATTCTCTAAAAACATTATTTTGGTCCAAAAGTTCTTTTTATTTTTATGAACATGAAATACATACTAAAGTATAAAGCAATATAATATTTAAGTTTGTATATAATATAGAAATCATAATTTAATTATGAAATTCAATAAAATAGCAGAGCCATGAAAATCGATGGCCCAATAAAGATCCCAAGTTAATAAACACAACAAGAGTTAAAAGTATTTTATATGAAAATGGCCTTCCAGTCCACTGGATGAGAGGTAATTTCTTAAAAAAGGATGGGTAAAATAATAAACTACACATTCACTTCCTCTTGACCATTGGCTAAAATTGACGATCGTTGACCATTGGCGACATCAGCCACTCTCCAACGACAAACGCTCAGACATAAAGGCACCGTAGCTGTTTCTATCTGAAGCTCCTAATCTTTTGTCCACTGAAATTTGGGTTACATCAAACGGGCCTCTTGGGCTTATTCATAAAAAGTACATGGCCCGCTCTTGTGAGCCCAATATAGGCCCTAATCACTGCAAAGTAGCCCAATATGGAGTTGGATTCAAAAGATGTTGGCGCGGCAGCACTCCACTCTATTTGCTTTTAACTGCACAGAATGAAATTGCTTTCTAAATAGTATTTTATGAAGAAAAAAATATTAATTTTATTTAAAATTAATTTATTTTTTATGTTTTCAGGTTATTTTTATGTATTGATATAACAAATAATTTTTTAAAAATAAAATAAAAATTATTAACAATATATTTTTAAATAAAAAAATATTTCAAAAAATAATCGTTATTCACATCTTAAAAATATTAGAGCGGAAGCACTCTACACTCTATCTCACTTTTACATCTTATCGAAGACTTTTGTTTTTGTTGTTGTATCTGGTTTTTAAATTATTTAAAAAATAATAATATTAAATTAATATTTTTATTAGTGTTTATTAATTATTTTAATTTATTAATATCACAAATAAAAATATATAATATTATTTTAATATGTTTTACATTAAAAACATTTAAAATATACAATTAATGGATTTGAACAGGGGGGATGTCGCCATAAATGACACCATAATACAATTTAGGATCCTTTTACGAACCAGCCAAAACCAAATATTTTTTTTACGAATGATTTTAAAAATGTACCTCCCACGTTAGTGTATTTAAAGTAATTTAATAAATTCTTTAAGGTGCCAGCTTAAAATTTAAATTTAAAAAATTGAAAATACAGTATTTTTTCTCAACTATCAATCCAAATTTTTAAGTTAGCAAACACCTGATGTGAAGCAACTTCCAATAATAAAACACTTTTATAAAAAAATCTATTTACTGAAAAAACAAATTCATAAAAGGGAAATGAAATTAAACGTAGGATCATGTAACAAGAGTAGTCTTGTTAATGCTAGTTTGGAATTGAGTTTGAATATGTTTTTTATTAATTTTTTTAAAAAAATTACTTTTAATTAAAAATTTTTAATATTTTTGAATCGTTTTGATATGATAATGTGAAAATAAATTTTAAAAATTAAAAAATATATATTATTTTGATATATTTTTAAAGAAAAAAAACATTGAAAACACAATATTTACCATACTTTTAAACACCCTCTTTTACTCTCATAAATTATCATTTTTCCCTTACCTTTTTCGACATATGTGGTCAAATAATGTGATGCAAGGGTATTTAAAAGTATAATAGCGATTGTTTTTTAAAGTATTTTTTGTTTGAAAATGTATCAAAATAATATTTTTTTATTTTTAAAAAATTATTTTTGACATCATCATATCAAAATAATTTGAAAATACTAAAAAATATTAATTAAAAAAAATAAAAAAATTAATTTTTTTAAAAAACACTTTTAAAATATAAAAATAAATATATTGATCATGAAAAAAAAGTAATGAAAAGATTTATTGCTATCCTTATATTATAAAAAGTTTTGGAACCAAAGCAAAGTTTCATTTTAATCCCTGTAACCTATAAACAAATATTTATTTACAAATCGGTCCTTGTTTGGAAGATTTTTTATCCTTATATTTTATAGAAATTACACTCTGGCCTTAATGATGAAGATCTTTTATAATCTTTGGGTTCAATACATAGTTCAATGCTTTGTCCCATTTGTCAACTTCTGCAATTTTGAGTACTGCAATATTCGTGCAGTTTTTGTTTTTAAAGTTTAGACATTTCACTGCAAAAAATTGGAATCCCATCAGCCATCATCACATCACTGTCACTCTCCCATTCCAATGCCTTGATGCAGTGTCCATTTGATTCTTGTAGCAGAGACCTCTCACACGCAAATTCTTATCGCCAAAAACCCAAAATTTTATTCTTTGTTTATTTATGCTGCGTGTTTGAATTTGTGGGACTGGTTGTGAATTTGGAACCTGCATAAAATTCCTCAATTGATTTTCATTAATTTCAGAAAATCTAATCATCGCAGTAGAATGGGATCTAGTCTATGTCATGTCTGGAAGGCTAGCAACCTACAGGGTCCAAGGAATTTGCTGATGGGGCCATTGGAGCTCAATCTTGATGTGACCACTGGATATTAACGTTACACAATGGCTCGAGGGGGGGGATTCAATTTAAACATTCAAATACGCCTGTCCAGTTGCCATCTTCACCACTGTTTTGAAATTTCAAACATACATGTTCCTTTCTAACTTTTGTCAGTTTCCTTTAAAGTTCGAATTTTTTGTCAGTCTTTCCGTGTGTAGCCTGTTAGCTAGAGATCATGACTGTAAAAAGGGGTCCATTGCTTGTTGAGATGGATGTTGCTTATATAAAGATCCAACCTTGGCCACCAAACAACTTTCAGCTTGCAATTCATTCACATTTGAACTAGAATGGGGGACTTCTCTTTACTTCAAAACACCCCAGTTGAGTTACCTACAGAGGGAGTTGATGAGAGAGTGAAAATGTTGCTCGAGTACTTCAAATCAGAAGAAGACATGGGATGTGGCGACAGCTTTGCAGAGAGAGCTGAATGGTACTATCAGAAACGCCCTCAACTTCTTGCTTTACTTCGAGACTTGTACAATGGGTACACAGCCTTGGCGGACAGATGCAGTAGAATGGAAAAGGGCAAGAAACTTAGCAATCATTTCTCATATCCGATGTTAATGGCTCTTGATGATGACCAAGATCAAGAAGGTAGTGGTGGATCTAGCAGCTGCCAGTTTCTTGATTGGGATGCTGAGAGTTCTATGTCTTACCAACAACCAACAACCCCCTTTCAAGATGGCAGTGATACCGTTCTTGGCATCGATGAGGTTGTAGTTGATCTTGTAATGAAGAATGTAGAGAATGATATATTAGCAGACCAGCTTAGTGAAATGGAGAAGCAGCAGCAAGGCCAAGAATCAATATGGAGAAAAGTGGAGTTATTAAAGAAACTTCTTGAGGTGTTAGAGTCAGAGAGGATAGTGTTGCTGAATGAGAATGTGAGATTGGGGTACAAAATGCAAGCTGTGTTGGAAGAAAACAAAGGGTTGTCATCTGAAGCAGTGTTCTTAAAGAGGAAAGCTGGTGAGCTAGCTAGGTGTGTGTTAAAAATGAGGGAGGATCATAGGGTGTCTATGCTTACTAGAAAAATTGAGGATCTTCAAGGACAGATATATGGGTTGGAGATGAGAAACAAGGACTACTATCTGCAGTTGTTGAGGAAAGAGCTGCAAGGAGAAGAGAAAATCAGCAGCAGAAAAGATGATGGCGTCGCTTTTGTGGGCTGTTGCTTTCAAATAGAGAAGCTGAAGTTGAAGAAAAAGGATGGAGCTTCTGTTAGTAAAGGTGGTGCAAAGAGACGGCCAAAATGGTGGGAAAAGATCAAGAGCATGGACTTGTTTATGTGTGGCTTTCAGTGTTCCCCTTGACATTCCATGGCTACCTCCCCAGACTGCTACCGCTGCTGCATCAGATGGGAGTTCCAGGCAGATATTTTTAGTTTTTTTTTCTTCCTAGTTTGGCTCATATCAATTAAGTATGGGATAATACTATCTGATGTCTTAATTTCTGTTTAATCCTAATAGAGATAGTAATATTTTATCTAATTAGATATTCATATATGTTTTAGCTGATGCTCAGAAGTTGGATGGAAAAATGTTGATTCTGGCTTAAAAACTCAGTGGATTGTGTGAATTTGGCAAACAGATTTTTCCAAGAAATTTTGAGTATCAATGCCTAAATTGCTCTTGGGATATTGAAGATGCACTTCTTGATCATGCTTGCCTACTACACAAGTAGAATTACCGCAGGATTTTCATTTTGATGTTAAGAAGTTTTTGTTTTGTCTTTTGTATGCAAGGAGATAGCATAAAGAAGGAGCCGTCAACAGGTAAGCTCCCCCATGATTATGCCATTGTTGCACAGATGAAGAAACGGGCCCCAAAAAACAGTAGAGAAGTGATAACCGTTTGGGATTTTTTTAAAAAATTTAATATGTTTTAAATTGTTTTGATATATTGATATTATAGATAATTTTTTAAAATTTTAAAAAAATTATTTATATGTATTTCAGTACAAAAAATTATTTGAAAAATATAAATAAAAGTGTAGCCTCTGAAAAATCAGTTTCAAGTAAGATATTTGAAAATCCAATGGATATTGTTCTGGCTTCCTTGTATTTCATTTTTTTTATTTGTAATGAAATTATTATTGACCTGTTGTGATTATCTCAATATATATTTTTAAAAAAATAATATAAAAAATATTAATTTGAAGTAAAGATAAAAATAAAAAAATTTAAAATTTTTAAAAGCTAAACAAATATATTTTATAAGAAAATTCAACATATAATATAAAGAAAAAAATTATCAATAACCTAATTTTTATAAAATATAAAAAAAGTCATGTTAATTTATTTTCTGTGGTATAAAAACAAATTCAATGAGAGAAAAGAAAAAAAATTTAAAGAGGAAAAAGAAAAAAATAAAAATATCTTAAAAAAAGAAAAAATAATTATCGGCAACTTTACTATGCGCTATTAATAATGTTATTATAAAAAACATTTTATTTAAATATAATAATGATGCAAATATATTCCATATTTTTAACTTAAATCAAGTATTTTTATATTTAAAAGTTTTATTATTATTAATCTGATACGAAATTATGGGATAATATGCAAGTAATAGGCTAGATGGATTGCAGGGTATAGAGGCCAATATAAAGCCCATCTATTAATTGGGCCATGCAAGTTCTGACCCAAAACGCATTTTTGGCGGGTCGAAACTCGAAACGCGACCTTAATGTACGCTTCGAAACAGTTAAAACTTAAACACAGAGGCAGTGAGAGGAGAGATGCTAAAGTGCACAGCAAAGAAAGAAGGTGTACAGAAAATATTCTCAAGATGTTGACACGTGCAAATTGATTGCATACGCACCGTCAGATCTACTGAAATGATTCTGTTTAAAAACGCTCATATACACAACGCATAAAAAGGGTCTCCCTTATCGCCGCCTGTTATTGAGAGCTGAAAAAACACTCTCCTACCTATCTCCCAAAACCCAATAAACAAACAAAGGTAAACTAAAACCCTAAAAAACCTAGATTCATTCATATTTTTTTACATTGGCTTTTAATTCCATTGCTGTTATCTTTTTTTTTTGGATTTTTTTCATGTCTTTGCATGTTCAAGTTTGCATCTTTTTATTCATTTCTAGTTAATGCCAGTGTATTTTTGTTTTAGTGGTTTTTGGTGATATGGATTCTGCTTGCTGAAGCCTGTAGAGCTTGATTTCATGGTTTTTGTGGTTTGAAGTGAAAAGAAACTGTTAATTTCTGTTTAGGGCTTTTGACTATGATGTTTAATGAAGTTGTTTTGTTAACCATAATGTGATTAATTTGGTTTGTTTTGAAGTTAAACTATCAAGATTTGAGTGAAGTACGAAAATTTAAGCCCATTTCGAAGTATTATTACTGAAGGTTTAATAATGGTTTTATCTGCTAAGTAAATTGATTAACTAGTTATAACTGGATTTGCTATTTTGTTTACTTGTTTTGGTGGACTGTGTTTCTTGAGTTTGTGGAACTAGCTTTATAATCTCTAGTTTGATAAGAACTTGTTAGCTGTTAATTCTTGCTCTCCTAGAGTTGCCTATAATTATTATAAAACCACCTGATTATACCAAAGCATAAAATCAAAATAGTTTAAATAACAATCAAAACCAAAATTTTAGATTCTTAAGCTTAATCATGTGGAAGCTGTTTTGGGAGGATTTAGTGGATATGATTTCTTCCATTTGGAAGCTCTAGTTTTTTTGTTATCAATTCTAATTCCTAAGCTCTTATGATATAAACACGAGCTTATTTTTTGTGGCCTTTAGTTCATTCATATTTTGTTCCTTCATCGTTTTTATTTTCTAGATTTTAGTCAAACCTGGTATATTAGTAATAATAGGTAAAAGAGGGTCTGAGTTTTACTGCTGTTTGGGACTTTTGGGGGGAGGGGAGATGTTAGGACCCATGATATTCAACAAAAGGTGCTGACAAATTGCCCTGAACATGGAATGTTAGGCTTTTGGTGCCAGGCTATTTTCTCCTTTGATGTCTTCTATATACCTATTATATGAACTAGTAATTCAATTTTCTCTATGGTTAAAAAAATGCAGTTTTTAAATTGTCACCTTTACATTATATTCTGTTATCATGAATGCTTAATGGAACATGTTGGCGATTAATAATCTTGTTGTGGTTTGGTTCTTTCTGTATACCTAGTGCTTTTTTTCGAATTCCTTGTAAATATTTTCATGTTAAGTTTTTAATTGGTCAATGCATTGTACAATTCTTTTCTTTGTAATCCTTTATCTCTTTTATACAGATGGATCGGGAGAAGCTTATGAAGATGGCCACTGCAGTTCGCACTGGTGGAAAGGGTAGCGTGAGAAGGTGGGAAGACTGTTCCATGGCAACTATTCTAGCTCTCACTGGAATTTATCAATTAGCTAAATTATATTGTGTTCGCATCAAGTAGCTGAGTAATGAAAGAAGTGTAAATTAATGGAAGGAATTGTTTTAAGTGAAAGTGCCATATCGGACATTCAGCTGAGCAGCATACTGAATGAGATTTGTGTGGTCTGGTTTTGCGCATGTTTTATCTGTGTTATGCTGATTACAACTTGAATGCTTTTCTGGCTTGTGTGAGAAATATCTGTTGCCTGGTTCTATAGAGTATTGCTTGCAGTTGGGTATTTTGCATTGAAAATCTAAACATATGTTTCTATGAAGCAATTGAAGTTACTGATAAAGAAAAGATTACATGGCTGCTGTGTTGTACACTTCTGTTGTGTGCTGCTAATGAGTTTCTTTTGAATTTGTACCTTTAACTGCAGGAAGAAGAAAGCTGTCCACAAGACTACTACTACAGATGATAAAAGGCTTCAGAGCACCTTGAAGAGAATTGGAGTGAATGCTATACCTGCAATCGAGGAAGTCAACATATTCAAGGATGACATAGTCATCCAGTTTCTAAATCCCAAAGGTAAAGCTGACTACCATATATGGACATGATATACTCACATCGTTCATATCCTTCTGGTCAATTAGTGGCTAATTATTATTTTGGTTTTAATTTTGCAGTGCAAGCATCCATTGCTGCCAACACATGGGTTGTCAGTGGTTCCCCACAAACTAAGAGTATGGCTCTAAGACTTTCTATGTAAACCCAGAAATGAAAAGTAAATCATTTCTGTTAATTGGTTGAACACAAGGAACGTTCCACTCACCCAGTGGCCAGTGGTTAAATGTTCTTGGTCTTGCCATGTTGAATTTGGTTTTCTCAAAGGAAATTTACAGCTAATTGTTAGTTAACTCATTTAGTTTGCATGAGATTTGACATGCAAATTTGTTGTGATTTTTCCTTTTCAGAATTGCAAGATATTCTTCCACAAGTTCTTGGGCATTTAGGTATGCTGTTTTGAGTTTATTCTCCGAAATCATCTGTGAATTGTAACTGATACTCGGTAATAACTTCTACTTTCTTATGTTTCTCTGATCTGTAGGTCCTGATAACTTGGACAACCTGAAGAAATTGGCGGAACAGATCCAGAAGCAAGCACCTGGTGCAGGTGCTGCCGCAGCAGATGCGGCAGCACAGGACGATGATGATGACGTCCCGGATCTTGTGCCTGGAGAGACCTTTGAAGCTGCAGCAGAGGAGGATAAAGCTGCTGCTTCTTAGAGAGATTTAAAAGGATTTTGTGCTATTTTACATGCATCCTGTGATTTTGAAATGTCATCCATTTTTTTTTAATGACATCGTTCTTAATCTTATGTTCTCTGTGACTCATAATGGTTGTTATGTTGAGTTTTCGATCCAATATACTTTTTCTGAAATTCGTGATTGATATTTTCCTGGTTGAATGTCAGCACCGTAACCACGGCAATGCGCGAATCATTATATTATAAAAAAAATTATAATCTCCGAGGGGGTGTTATCCCGTGAAAAGCTCTTTGGAACTCTAGTTTAGCTGGTTTCGACTAAGAAATCACAGGTTTTGCTTGGTGGGCTTGGAATGCTATAGACTTGTCAATTTATTCGGTGAATTGCTGGGAGTTGATGTAGCCCATGTTGGATTAAATATTATTCTAGATTGGAGCAATGAACTTATTTAGCCAGTGTATAAAAACAAAAATTAATTTTACTGCTGGGAAAGCAAGACAATTTGTGTTGTTGTGGTCTCTGAACTCTCTCTCTTTTTTTTTTTTTATTGTTTTTCAATTGCACCTTTTATATTATATTGACATGATTTTAAAGCTCATAATTTGTTTTATTTTGGGTGATATTGTATTTATGATATTAAAAAAGTATCCTAACATTAAATTGATGCTTGATGTTGCACTTTTTTTTTTAATTTTTTTTAATTAAAAAATTAAAATAACAAGGATCAGATTTAACATAAAAAATAACAATATTTTTTTCTCTTACTTCTCGTGGGCATGAAAAACTACAATTTAGAAGATTTTACTTTATATATATATATATATATATATATATATATATATATATATATATATATATATTCTTTGTGTTTATAGAATTTGAGAGGAGAGAGAAAGTCAAGTAGAACTAGTGAGGAAAGAGAAAGTATTTGATTAGTCATATTTTGGTCACTAAAAATATCAATCTTGATATCAATATATTCATATCAGAGATAAAGGTTTATAGAAATATTTTTCTTTTAACATGTCGTAAAAAGTAGATCAGGATCTATAAAGTTGTTTATGATTCTGATAGATTTTTTATTTTATTTTTAGAGCGATTATGTGTGTTTTGAGATTTAAAATGAGTTTATTTAAGTTTATGTAATTTTTTTGGTATTTTCATGTGAAAATAAGTTTAAAGATGACTGGAAAATCAACAAGAAGATGATATGTTGTTTATATATATATAAACAATTAGGAGTGAATGATGTGTTGTTTATCTGTTAGAAAAAAAAGGTTCATGGACCTTCATTCTAGGCCCATGTATGCTTGGTATTTTTCTTAGATATCTCTTTATTTATTTTTTATTTCCTAACAAAAAATTTCTTTAAATCACTTTATTAAAATAATATGTAATTGATTATCTAAGTATGCCATTATATTTATGAATATTATAATGTTTTATAATGATATTATCTTTTGTTTTGTTTTTTTGAATAATTATGCATTAGTATAATATGTAGATTTTTTAAAAATAATTTTCTCATCAAATATTTATTAAATGAGAATAAAATATATAGCTCGTATCACTACTTCGACGCTACCATGTCTTCTTATGACCGAACGACTCTCATCAACTTTAAATAAGACATTCTAGCATTAGCTAGTGAGCCCAAATGGTTCAAGACTTCTTTTGCACAAAACATGTTTAGTATGATAAATGATTTTGAATGAAGATTCTTTTTTATTTATCATAGAATGATCTACCTTGAATTGCTGAAGAGGTACATGATGATATTTCAAAATTCAAAATGCTCAGGAATGTTGGTTTTTTTAGTGTTTGGATAGAGGGTAATATATTCATGTTAATATTTTCTTTTCCTGCATTCAAGAAGTTGATGAATTAGTGATAGAAAATACAACATTTATAAAATAGTTGTTTTTTATGGGATTTAAAAACTATCCAATGATAAAATCAGTGATTTTTAATAAGAGATTACAATAAATAAGAAAATAAATTTTAAATTCTTAAGAACAAGAGTATTTGTTTTTAGTTATGTATGATAAATACTTTGTAAAAATAAAAGTATGAATAGAGAATATGAAAAATATAGATCCTTTACATGTGTGGTTCAGATGGTATATATAGCCTTTAAAATTTGTCATGTTACTTGAATGGAGAAGTTAGAATATCATCTCCTCCTGATAACATTAATTAGAGATAAATATCTCTTATATAATATTAATGAGAGATATATATTGCTTACACAATATTAATAAGGGGTTGATACCCCTTACACAATATTAATTGTTGATGAAAATATGACAGATTTCTACAAAACTTTTATACATCCAATGATGTAGGGAGATGATCATTCTTGTCTTTTAATATTTTATGTTAAAAGACGTAAGAATAGACAAATAAATTCTTGTGACTCAACAAAGGGTCTAAAAAGATTATCAACTCAAAAATATATTTAGACTTGGATGGAAAGATTTCAAATCTAAGGGTGATAAGTCTAGCAACATGTTAAACTCATATGTATTTGGACTCAGCACGTAGCTGAATCCAAAGATAATGCGTCCGGCATCTTGTCAGACCCACTTGTACTTGGGTTTAACGCATAGTTGAATCCAAAGATGTTGGGTCTAACATCTTACCACACATATGTATTTGGGCTCAGTGCATAGCTGAACCTAAAGGTATTGGGTCTGACATCTTGTCAAACCCACTTATACTTGGGCTCAACATGTAGCTAAACCAAAAAATACTGGGTATGGCATTTTGCCACACCAACATGTATTTGATCCCAGTGTATAGTTGAATCTAAAAGTATTGGGTTTAACATCTTGTCAGACTCATGAGCACTTGGGCTCAATGCGTAGTTGAACCTAAAGGTATTAGGTCTAACATCTTGTTAGACCCACGAGCACTTGTGCTCAACACGTAGCTAAAATCAAGGGTGATGAGTTTGACAACTTGCCAAACCCAGATGTACTTGGACTCAACACGTAGTTGAATCTAATGGTGTTGGGTCTGACATTGCTAAACCTATATATACTTAGGCTTAACGCGTAGCTGACTCCCAAGGGTATCGGGTCTGGTATCCTGCTAAACTTACATGTATTTGGATTCCAACACGTACACATCTTGCTAGACTCATATGCATTTGAGCTTAATACACAACTGAATCCAAGAGTGTTGACTTTGGTATTTGCTAGGTCTAAATCATCTAAGCTTGGCATTCTACCAAACCGAAATATATTGGACTATCAGCCTGCATTTAACCCTTTTAATTATGAATTTTTAAGCAAACATATCACATATTATAGAAAATACGTTCATCGATCAGTAGGTACCCTCTTTGCTGAAACAAGGTCTATATTTTTATCTAGACTTAGAACTCAGGTCTTTGCCCGCTGTGAAATTCTTAAATCACTATTAATTGGTGATGGGTTCAATAGCATAGCCTGCATTGCAAGTGAACATGAAAAGTGAATCACTCACAAGTGAAATAGAGCTTTCTTGTACATAAAGATTATGAAAGTAACCTTCAATTGTCGTTTGAAGTGCAGGGTTTGGCTGACGATACCCTCCAAAATCAAACACTAGGCTAATTCCATTACATATTTGGACTCACAGCTTGTAAAATATAGGATTGCCTCTGCTTTTGGTACTGTATATCTTTCAATTTGTCTCTGAGAAGAACTCAACCTTCTCCATGTACCAAACCTTTTGTCAGCAATGGAGTTGCCACTGCAATCGGAGAAATGAGGTTCAACTTTTATTCCATACTGCACCAGCTTCACATAGTTTCTTAGCCACTCTCACCATGGCGTGCTTTGATGCTCCACATGCACGAGGAAATTCTCCGCAAATTACAGAAACTAGATTATGGCTGCATGTTTAGCTCTGAGAAAGCACCAAACAAATTGACATCAACAACCCTTTTGAATTCATCACCGGTGGTAGCTAAGATTCTGGGATCCACGTCGCTTGAAACATCAGCGTTGTTGTATATAACATCAAGCTTTGCATTCATGGAGACAACCAAGTCTGCAACGTTTTGCACTTCGGAGTCGCGTGTCACAAGGAATGTAAGATGTTGAATTTTGGGAGCCAAGTTCTTCATATAGAGGCAGCGACCAAGTTCATCTTGGATATTGACAATGAGAACCTTGGCATGATGTTGTATAAACAGCCTTGCTATAATGCTATGGACTTGTACTACTCCACTACCTCCACCGGTTATCATCGCCGCCTTGCCAATTATGTAACAAAACTGAAGTTTATTTGACGAAGGAATCCAAGGCCTGTTTTGTTCTTACTGTCATGTCAATCTCACATATTATCTTATATCATAAATCATTGGAGCTAACACAGAATCCCTAACTTGTTGGTTGGAATTAGCATAACATAAACACATGATTAGGTGCTAAAGATTGGATCCAAAATGATTAATATGCTCTCACTTTGTTGGGCATGCCCATCTAAATATCGTGAAGCTCTCAGGTAAAACTTGAATTTGGATTCATCCTTGTACACAGAAGTTATATTTTTTTTTCTACTGGTGTATTTTGAAAAAAAATAATCTAGTTTTCACCACTTTTTATATTTTATATTTATAATCTATGCATGTATGATCTAACTAATATAACTCTTAGCCCTAGGGTGAGGGTTTAAATCTGAAACTTTCAAGTGAAAATCAAATAAAAAAGAGCAGGCTAGAAAGCAAAACAAGAAGTGGGAAGAAAGGAAAAAACAACAGAGGTAGAGATTCTAGACAGACTGAGTCCCCTAGCAGGCCCCATCATCCATAAAATACTCTCATTTCTTAACCTGAAGCAGGCAGTCCAGACATGTGTGTTGGCCTAAAGATGGGAACACTCGTGAGCTTCTCTTCCAGACCTTAACTTTTGTTTATCTACCTCATGGTATCCGGGAACATGGTACATTTGCTGAGAAAGAAAAGTTTGCTTTAGACTTGATCAAAATGTTTAACGGGGGCTATATAATGCAGAATTTGCCGGCCTAGCTGCTCCAACTGTTGAGGTATTCGTATCCATCTTCACAGTGCTGACTTCTGCAACAATTTAGAATGCTTTGAACTTAATTGTTAATTTGTTGGTTTATTAATGAAATGATGCAAAACATATTTTCCTTTTAAGTTTCCATGAAGGGCATCCTTTTAGCTGATAAACACAATTTAATCCATTGCTGCTGAGGGAATTAACAGGGTTAGATGAAATTCTGTATCATACTGTGAGATTTGAATATAGAGGGTTGTCATAAACTTACGACAAAGATTTGAACATACAGGGAATTAACAGGATATCCATGTATGGAGCATTGAAATACGGCACTTGGTTTTATATGTCAATATCCAAAGATTCAATTGTCAAAAGAAAACACAAAACATATAACGTGGTGATAATTTGAAAGAATTTAGAAAACGTAGTGATTAACATCATGAAAAACAGAGTCTCCACTACGAACAGTTTGTGGCTGTTTCTGTCAACACAGTTGTTTAAACTAGTTACTATTTTCTTGATAAATTGTCAAGTAAGTGCTTAAAATCAAGTTGTCTCGTGTCTTTTCTCTATCTTCTTGCAGGAGGAAAATTGATGCCTGAAAGCTTCATAATTCTCATGAGTTCTCATAAAGGTGATTGCTTTCATCCCAACCTTTTCTTTTGCTTGTCTCTTTTGTTTTAGCAAAGGGGTTTTATGTTGTGGATTTTGCCTTTGCTTCAGAATAAAGTCAGATGGCCAACTTCAAACAACAAATTATTCTAGTAATTTGAATTAATTTTTTAAAATATCAAAACAAATAAAAACACAAAGGAGCTGCCCTAACTAATATATATATAATTTTTTTTAATTAATTTTTCTTATATATATAGAAAATTTTTATTCACATTAGCAAAAATCTCTATTTTATTTTAAAATATCAAAACAAATAAAAAGTTTATTTTTTTTTATCACAAACTAATTAGTAAATAACATATTGATCATTTAGGTCTTGTATTATTAATATGGGATTGAGATTTGAGATTGATGAAGTGATTTTTAAGTTTTTATTTTTATTATTATGATTAATAATTTAATTTAACATGTTAATTTGATGACTTGTTAATCTAAAATTTAGTTTTAGTAGAGTTTCAAATTAAACTAGATAAAAATTAACTCGAAATTGATTAACCTAAAGAATCAATCTATAACTCAATCAATATAATTAAAATTTAATTTAAATTAACTTTAGCTAATCCACACAAATTATCGGATCATTAGTTAAGCACGAGTTTACTAAAAGTTTGATTATGACACCACAGTAGTTGGCCTTTTCGTTTACTCATTTTGGCATGGTGGCTGGGAAACTTAGAATTTAAGCTTCAAGCCTGCAAGAGGTGTAATGGGCCTGAAAACATTGGATTGACTACAAAACAGTCCAGCAGAAGGAAACTGCATAAGACGAGCATTTCTGACACTCAATGGCAATGCAGTTGAGCATGGAAAGCTCAAGAGTGGGTGAGTTAGACTTAGAAGAATGCAGCAATTCCAACAAGGCAAAGAGGAGAAAGAAGAAACCAATTTCGAATCAGGAAGAAGATAAAGAGAAGGATGCCAATGTCATTGGCAGGTCTAAGAAGAAGAAGAAGAAGAAAGAAGGGACAAAAACGTCACTTCATTCTGATACTACTAGTCCTTATTACAATAAGTTTGATGAGGCTTACGAAAGGAAAACAGCAGAAAACACATGGAAGCCACCACAATCTGAATTTGGGTTCTTGCATAATCATGCACATGACCCTTGGAGAGTTTTGGTCATTTGTATGCTCCTTAATCGCACTGCTGGTACTCGGGTACTCTATATGCTCTCCAAGTCTCAGTCTTTTCCTGTTCTTTCGGTGGTTTTATTTTCTTCTTGAAATTGATATTTGTGGGTATGCGTGAATGCTAACCTTTTAGCTGATTACTTTGTGAATTTTAGTTGTTAATGTACTGTTGATAATTGGGTCTGGTTGAGAAGACTTGTTTGGATGTTGTAAATTAAAAAGTACTGAACTTCAAATAAAAAAAATTTGAAACTTTATGGTGCTATTTATCTGTAAAAGATCTTGGAAATTATTTCCCTATACAAATAGGAATGAGGATGGATGATTCATGATTTGGTTCTTGATTTGGATGGATGATTCATGATTTCCCTATACAAAACTTTATGATTGCTTGATTTGGTTCTTGATGTGTTTTCTGAGTAGCAATCCTAATCTGTATCTCAATTTATCCCCTTCTCCTATCACTGTTTGGCAGAAAATTGGGTTGAATGTTGCTAACAAAAACCTTTTTCAAGTATTCTTCATCCGCTTAATTTCAACTTGATTTCAAGTCTCTTGTCAAACATGAAGGGACCACTGCATAAGCATTGATGCAGTCAGTTTACTTAAATAGAACATAACTAAATGCAGGCTGAAAGAGTTGTAGCAGACCTCTTTACTCTGTGTCCTGATGCTAAGGCTGCCACTGGGGTTGCCACAGAGGAGATTGAAAGAGCAATTAAAAGTCTAGGTTTACAAAAGAGGAGAGCAAAGATGGTACAGCGATTATCTGAAGACTATTTAGAGGAGGACTGGACCCATGTCACTCAGTTGCCTGGTGTTGGAAAGTAAGTGTTATTATTATTTTTTCATCATGGTAGATACTTTCTTCCTTTAAAACTGTATTAACTTCATCATCGGAAACTCTGATAAACTTTTCTCTAATTTCTTGTAGGTATGCTGCTGATGCATATGCAATATTCTGCACAGGAAAGTGGGAGCAGGTTAGACCAAATGATCACATGCTAAATCGTTACTGGGAATACCTTTGCAGTACCAAGAATGCTTTGTCATAAGCATCAATCTTTTGGAGGAGTTGTTGGTTGTTAGTGCATGAGCTAAATGCTTGCCATTGAATACCAGATAAAATGTTGATCAGAGGGGCGCAAAATCTGTAGTGGATGGAGCTATGACCTTGTTAGTTTCATAGGAGTCCACATTTTGACGTCGCATGAACTCAGGTCAAAAGCCCCCTCTATGTACACTGTTGTTTCCCTTGTTATCCTGATTATGGATTTTTGAATCTGTCTTTTCTTGAAACTCGATTTCTATTTTCTGGTAAGAAAATGAGGAAGGTTTTTGTGCTGATTTGTTTTCCAGTTAGTGGCACATCGGCCAGATTTTACAAAAAACTGCAGCATATAATAGCATGACGCTCTATAATATTTCTCTTCAAGTTTTCTTCTTTCACGAATGCATCACTTTGTGTCTCAATTTCTCGTAGGCACTCTAGGCCATCCGAGACTCGTTTCCCTTCCTAGCAAGTGGCTTAAATGCGGAAGTACGTTTTACATAAGCCATAAAACCACTGTCAAGTTGCTCGAGAATTAGAAATGGTTCATCATCTTGGGATCGAAAATGGGTTGGCGTTTCATGCTTTGGCATGCGATCACACGAAGCATTAGTTACAGATATTGACCTCATTGTAACATGGACATGTCTATAAACCACTCAAATCAAAAATACATAGAGATGCAGACAATGTTGTCTTCAACACCTTTATTCTAGCTTTTTTTTTTTTAGCACGGTTATTAAAAAAAATTAATAAAGTAACACAATGAATAAAATATTTAGGGATATAGTCATAGTTTCACGAGTCATAAATGGAAACTGCGACACCTGAGTTGTAGATACCAATTTTGTTTCATGAAATGAACCAGGAAAAAATATATTTAGGAATATAGCATAATTTTACAAGTTGCAGATAGCAACTGCGGAACATGAGTTGCATGTTGCACATGGCATCTACAATTTTATTTGAAATTTATATGCATAGCCCTTTTCTTTCCCTTTCTCTCTTGCTTTCCTCCTCTCTCTTTCTCTCTCCCCACAGCCACCCACCCCACCCCTCTCACTACTGCCAACGACCTTCCTGTCTCTCTCCTCATCGTGGATCATCCATTTTCCAACCAAAACATCCACCACTAGTCACCATCACCACCCACATTTTATATTTAGAGGTATATTAATCATTTCTTCTCTATCAATTTAATGTAATTCATGCTAATGTGTTTTAATTTGATTTCATAGAATGCTAGGCTTTTGAATCCTATTATGTTAATTAGATATAATTTGAGTTGATAATTAAGTTATTTTGTAAAATAATCAATGATTTTGGGTTGTTGTTGATTGTGAATTAATAAAATTATTTTGTTAGAGTTTGTTTATTTAGGTTAAATTATGGATTATACTGAATTACATATAAAATAAGAAAATTGACTATGAAATACATGAATTTGATTGATAATTTTGTTATGGTAGTGAATTTGATGAATTTAGATGTTTGCTGATTAATTTGATGTATTTAGGTTTTAGCCGATTATATTATTGTTATGATTTTATTGATAAATTATGCACTTGATTAACCCCAAGATATTAATAAACTAGAATTGTGTTTTGTCGTGTTGTGTTATATGATAAAATGTCTACTAATTTAGGAATATTATACTTCCAGTATGGTATTATTGTCAATACCTACAATAGTATCACTTATAATGGAGGAAGTCATGAGTTCTTAACTGCTACATTAGACATATACGATATATCTAGAATGTTATGTGCTCGACTTGACTGGAATATGTTTGAAATAAAAGTTGAAATTACTTGGAGGATGTTACAAACTAGGGTCAGTCAAGCTTGTTATTTCGGTGTACCAATATGTAGTAATAAAAGTGTGAATTCAATGTTTGGGTTTGCGATGATTAATGAGATTAATATGCTAGAGCTTTATTTGAATAATAGATCTAGATAAAGAAACTCTTTTAGTATGGAGTTGACCCAGGTTCCAAGTAACTCTCAGAGAATCACACAAGCATTATAAGCAGCTGGTCCGTCTAGGTTAGGTGTCAATGTAAGTAGAAAAATATCAATGTAGGAAATTGTTAATGTGGAATCTCGGTTAGGTATGACATCTGCTTCATATTTCTATGGAGAATCTAAACCAAGTGACAACGAAGATGATCATCATATTTATAGAGTTGATGTTGAGGAAGAAGATGGGGATACTGAGTTAGTTGAGCATGTTAATCACTATATGGCTCCTCTTACTCTTGAAGTTAAGGTTGTAAGTGCAGATAACCAGTACGGATGCAATGTCTGGGCTAATAGTCGTAGGCATTCAAGCTTATTAGTTAATGAATTAGAGATTGAAAAAAAAAATCAAAGACAAATCTAAATGTATTACTATAGTAAAGATGTGGCATATAAAGAACTCATTGCAATACAAGGTCCATCGTTAAACTAAAACTCATGTGTCAGTTGCAATGTGTTTAGGAACCAGTTTGCAGATGGTATTTGCGTGGAGGATATCACCAAAAGTTTAATTCATGGGAAATTTTAAAATTTAAAGGGCCACACACATGTCAGAACCCCTTTATTTTGAACATCATCATCAGGTTGACTCAGATCTCATTACTGAAGTGATGTTGACAATTCTAAAGAGGGATTTAAGTATGAGTGTTGCAATGGTTCAAGGTACTGTGGAGAGGGATTATGAGCATTAAATCTCCTATTGAAAGGCATGGATGACTAAACAGAAGATATTATAGCGGTTATTTGGTATACATAAAGAGTCTTTTTAAAATCTACCTAGAATGTTGATGGCTATCAGAGATTTAAATTCAAGAACAATTATCACTTGGGATCATAAAATGCTTGATGGCAATAAGATAATATTTGGGAGAGCGTTTTGGGCATTTGGTGCTTCAATTGATGGGTTTCAATATTGTCATCCTCTAATTAATATTGATGGTACTCACCTTTATGGTATGTACAAGAAAAAGTTGTTGGTTATAGTTGTTGATGATGTAAATAATGAAGTTTATTCGTTGTTTTTTGCTATTGTTGAAGAAGATACAAACAATAATTGGAGTTTATTTTTAGATTTGTTTCGTCAATATGTGATTGACTGTCACACCGGATTATGTATTATATCAAATATACATGCATCAATTAAGAGTTTTATGGCACGAATATTTCCCGAGCCTGTCTTGTTAGATATCATCAATATTGTTCACGAAACTTTATGAGTAACTTCAACATTAAGTTAAGAAATGTTGCCTTTAAAAGTATGTTGCATATGACATGTATTAATCCTTCTAAATAGCAATTTGACATTTTATTTGAGGATTTAATGGAGATTGATAATGCAACCAGAGCATGGTTAGAAGTTAAACCTAAAGAAAAACAGGCAATGTCATATGATTTTGGTGGTTGTTGTTATGGAAACACGACTATAAATTTATCAGAGGTTTTTAATAATGTTTTAAAAACAGTTCATGGTTTGCCTGTATCAACTCTAGTGTAGATAATTTTTTTAAATGTAATAAATATTTTGTGGAGCATAGAGAAAAAGTTGATGATTTTTAGTCGTGATGTATTGTGGCCTCCAAAGGTTATTGCTAATACAACATCTTATAGATCACACGTGATATCTCTATTTGATTTTGGAGGCGAGATATTTCAGCCTAAGACACCTCCAACAATTGGTGTTACAAGAGAATTGATGGAAACGATTAATATTAATAAAGCAAATTGTACTTGTGGCAAATAAAAATTGTATCATCGACCATGTTCGCACTTGATTGCATGTTGCATTTTATGAAATGTGGACTATGTGCAATTTATTGATGATTTATACTCTAACTTTTCATACAAAAATACATTTAGTCCTCGTTTTTAACTCTTACTTGATACGTTGTTATGGTTTGCATATATTGGTTCAGATGTATATGAATGTCCAACTAGATGGAAAAAGGATAAAGGTCAAGGGAAATCCACTTGTCTACATAATGAAATGGATGATACAGAGAGGCACTCACTGAATAGATATGGCATATGCGATTAAAGGGATCATAAAAAAAAACTTGTGAAACTAGTTAATATTTGTTTTTTTATTTGTTTTAAATTATGTAAACTTCAATTATTGTTTTTAATTCAACTATATGGATGTTCAATTGTATTGCAAATGCCAATAATTTGTTGATACAGGACCTCTAGAGAGACATGATTCAGACTGGATTATGTTCTAATGCTTCTAGAAGTGTTAACAGGCAGGGTCACCTTGTTGTTGAGGCAGGTTTTGATGATAGGTCGGTTCTATATGTGCAAGAAAAACATTGTTCTGATGATATTTGGAGCGGCGAGTTCAGATCATTAAATTAATAGCATTTTTAAATAACTATTCTAATTACACATTGTAAATTATTAAATTTTAACGATTATAATTGTTTAAATAACTAAATTGCTTGATTTTCATGGTGGTGGTCCTGTAATACCTTGATTGCATACACTGATGGAGTTA
>Ga0307517_10004731_pt1 | contig 20801 bp, 22 predicted proteins | sample 23_EM_MG_FD_194515 | JGI IMG/M metagenome (GOLD analysis project Ga0307517, IMG submission 194515) | Populus trichocarpa ectomycorrhiza microbial communities from riparian zone in the Pacific Northwest, United States - 23_EM | ecosystem: Host-associated > Plants > Roots > Unclassified | place...
CTCTCAATGCACCACCTCAGTGCCAGTGGAGTATTGCAACGGCTGTAGTACCGAACGCTGGCCCAGTTGGCCAAAATGCTCCGCTGGCCAATGCTCCTGGGCCAGCCCAAAACGTACCTGCTCCCCCAGCGAATCCCCTAGCTCAGAACATTGCCGCACTACCGAACGCTGGCCCAGTTGGCTACAATGCTCCGCTGGCCGATGCTCCTGGGCCAGCCCACAACGTACCCGCTTCCCCGGCGAATCCCCAAGCTCAGAACATTGCCGCACTATCGAACGCTGGCCCAGTTGGCCAAAATGCTCCGCTGGCCAATGCTCCTGGGCCAGCCCAAAACGTACCTTCTCCCCCGGCGAATCCCCAAGGTCAGAACATTGCCGCTCCCCCAGGCCCGGCCGGTCCCGAAGCTCAGAACGATCCTCCACCCCCCGTCCCGGTGAATCCTCAACGTAGGATTGGTCTCCGTTTGGGCAATCTCTACCAGCAGAAAAATGCGCACCAACCAGAAAATATTCCTGGGCAGATCCAATCCGGTCCCCCAATGGGCATTCTCCGTACGCCACTGGGTATCAAACATGCTTCAGCGAATCCCCCAGGTCCGATCAATCCACCCGGCCCAGAAGGTATACCTGTGCAGAACCAATCGGGTCCTTCAATGGGCATTCTGTGTACGCCACTGGGTATCAAACATGCTCCAGCGAATCCCCCAGGGCCGATCGATCTGCCCGGCCCAGAACTTATACCAGTCCAAATCCAAGCGGATCCCCGAATGAGTATTCTCGGGAGGCCAATGGGGATGCGACATGCTCCTCTGGCGGCTATCCCGGTTGCCGCGGCACCGAACGTGGAGGATCCGTTGATTCACTCCATTGATGTGGCGCGGAGGGTGCGTCCCGCAGTGTCAGGTCTGTCCCAAATTAGTGAGTTTTTTTGGCAATCATGTTGATGTATTTTTTTTGAACTTACTGACTTAAGAGATATAGATTGGAGTACTCTGTTTGGACGTCCACGTGCAGTACGTATCGTCGGAGTCAGCCAACCCGGCAATAGCAGCGCACCACGACCAAATTATCGCCTTCGGCATTGGCGCAATCCTGATATCAATGGGGTACGTTTGGCGGAGTTAAATTCCTATGACATACGCGGTCTGTCGGCCATTATTTCGAGAACTGTGCCACACAATATAATTCGCTACATACTTGGCGCCACTTGTGAAGGCCGGCAACAGCTGCGTGTGCATCCCGGCGGCCAATTATCTTATATAGATTACCTCTTCATCGAGAATGATACGGACGTAAGGGCCTGGCTGCTGTCCAATCCGGTCCTCGACGATCCGTTGGATCTGTTGGTCTATTGTCATTGCCCAGCCACTCGGGGCAGGTTGCCCACTACGCCCTTGAGGGGGCACAATTACCTTCGCGAAAATGCCATCGCCAATTGGGCTAGTACCGCCGCGCCTGGTAATCACATCCAGACAGCCCGATCAGATGCGAGAACGGACCCTGGACCGTCCAATGCCGGAGGTCACCACGAACAGCGAGATAACTCTCCCTTGTTTCTTCATGGATTGACTAGTTCATCATCTGATGTTTCTGACGCCGAAGAGGGATACCAAGCAAGCATCGGAGCATTACCATCCCCTGTTGCCGATCGCAGTAAAACACAAACACAATCCAAAATAAATGTTCAGAAGGTGTCGAAACTTACTGCACGCGGGGGTGATACTGAGTACCATAATGTACGGAAGCGTGGAGCGCGATCCCATGAGGAAGATTTGGAGCATTTGTACAAGAAAGCCCGCCAGGCTTCCTATGCCCTTGCGTGGTAGAAAGGTAAGGGGAACCGTAATGTTCAGGCCGAACTCGAAGAGGAAAAGGGTGATGAGGAAGAGACAGGGATTGAGATTGTCGGAGGAGTTTGATTGATCTGACAGCGCGTTGAACGCCTGAGTCTGCCAAGATATATTAGTGATTTAGGTTCTTAGAGTATTAGAATAGATTTCTTATAGACTGCAGATTCGCTCATAAGGCTAAGTATTCGGGGTTAGGTCGTGTTGAGGATACTAGTATGATAGTAGGCTGAGGCTGACGCCAAGAGACATTACAGTACACGATGTCTCTTGGCGCATGCTTAAAAGGATTTTTTTTTTTAGCGGGTGCACGTATCACCTGTGACAATCATGACTGTTAACAATCTTTCAATAGTCTTTGTTTTATCTGAGTGCTACATCATTAACCACCTCCATTTGGCGAATTGCGTTCGTTATGCACTCCAAGATACTGCGACATCGCGCCCCACGTCATGATGTCGCGCCCTGCATCACGACATCACGGTACACCCTAAGTCGCATTCCCTGCTTGTACAGCCCCTAGGACTGACTGTCGTCGAAATGTATAGGGTTGGCAAAATCTATATAAGGACCCCTCCGACCCGTTCGACCCCACATCCTTCTCGTCCGCTCCACCTCCAGCGATTGAAATCTCAACACCATGAGAAATCATCGTGAGAGGGTCTACCGCCTCTGCTCTCCCTTGATGGCTTCTGCTTAGGAGTAGTACGCACCCATCTCTCCCTTTCCTCTCTGTGGAGCCTCTGGCCTCGCCTCCCACAGGGTTCTTGAAGCGTCTTCGTTTAAGCTCGCTTGCTTTGATGTTTCTCCCCCTTACCCCGCACTTCGCGACGCGTCTCGCTTAGCGATTTGCACGGTCGGCAACCCTGTTTCCATCGTCAACACACGGTCGCTAGATTCTGGCTATCGGTGTGGTAGTTGCCCTGGTGGCCCTGCTCTCTGGTATTGCACTCTCTCCTGAGTTGCTCGGTGGGTACTGTCGGCATTCGAAAAATCGTAACCCTGTTTCCGTCCTCCGTGTTCGTACTTCTTGGTTATTGGCGAGCCTTCGCTCTCCCGCTTCCCACGCGTTGGATCCGCTTGCACCGTACTGCTGCACACACCTTAGCTGGCACCTCACTGCCCCCTCTTCGTCCTCCTCTCCTCGGGCCCCCCTCTCGTCCGGGATCTCCTCCGGTAGTGACGCTCTCTCTCCTGTAACAAGGGACCACGCGAGATAAGCCGTAATTTCGTCCGGTCGGCCTGGGGTCTGTCTGATGTGGCTGGCATCCCCTCTCCTGAGTGGCTCTCCTCGCCGGGTGGATCCCTTCGCCTTCTCCATCCGCCACGCAATTTACTCTACGGTCGCAACTCGCTAGTAGGTTACGCTGGGTCATGGTATAGCACTACCTCCTTGGCTCATGCTAAAGTCCGAAGCCCGCCGATTTCTGGACACTCCGCCCAGGACTACGCCTTGCCCCTTAGCCAATCGGTTTGGGGAAATTCCGTTAGGCATCCGGCAACAGTAGTTTTAGCCCTCCGCTCCGTCGCAACCTGGTCCCGTGAAAAATCGTTTCTTTTGTTTTGGGGCGCCTGCTGAAGGGTTTCCTTGCTCCTGTACGTTTCTTTTGTTGGTTTTCTTTCTTGATTAGCTCTCCTATGCTTTCCTCCCCATTAGTTTAGGCTGGTGGCTGGCGTGCGGTTAGGCCCATACCATAGGGTCTTGGGAGTACGGCGGGAATTTTCTTGATTGATTGCTTGCAGGGGGAGCGGGGGGTTTTGGTTTGTCCCATGACGAGGTGAAGCGGGCCGTTGGATTGTTTTACGGTTTTGTTTTCGCCATAGCTAGCACTCCATGCGATTTCTTGTACCTTAACAACGAATATATGATAAAAAGAAAAAAAAAAAAAAAGAAGAAAAAGAAAAAAAGAAGAGAAAAAAGAGACCCCTCCGACCCCAGCCTCTGCCCTCCCTTGATGGCTTCTGCCTAGGAGTGGCACGCACCCATCTCTCCCGTTCCTCTCTCTGGGGTCTCTGGCCTCCCCTCCCACCGGGTTCTTGATTCTGTCTTCGTTTAAGCTCGCTTGCGTTGATGTTTCTCCCCCTTACCCCGCACTTCACGACGCGCCTCGCTAAGCGATTTGCACGGTCGGCAACCCTCTTTCCATCATCAACACACAGTCGCTAGCTTCGGGCTATCGGTGAAGTAGTTGCCCTCGTGGCCCTGCTTGCTGGTATTGCACTCTCTCCTGAGTTGCTCGGTCGGTACAGTCGGCATTCGCAAAATCGTAACCCTGTCTCTGTCCTCCGTGTTCGTACTTCTTGGTTACTGGCGAGCCTTCCCTCTCCCGCTTCCCACGCGTTGGATCCGCTTGCACCGTACTGCTACACCCTCCTTGGCTGGCACCTTACTGCCCCCTCTTCTTCCTCCTCTCCTCAGGTCTCCCTCTCGTCCGGGATCCCTTCCGGGAGTGACGCTCTCTCTCCTGTAACAAGGGACCACGCGAGAGAAGCGGTAATATCGTCCAGTAGGCTCGAAGTCTGTCCGTTGTGGCTGGCATCCCCTCTGCTGAGTGGCTCTCCTCGCTGGGTGGCTCCCCTTGGGTTGTTCACCCACTACCCGATTTACTCTACGGTCGCAACTCACTGGTAGGTTACGGTATCCCATGGTATAGCCCTACCTCCTTGGGTGTTCCTAAAGTCCGAAGGGCGCCGATTTCTGGGCACTCCGCCCATGACTACGCCTTGCCCCTTAGCCAATAGGTCTGGGGAAATTCCGTTAGGCATCCGGCAACAGTAGTTTTAGCCCTCCGCTCTGTCGCAACCTGGTCACGTGAAAAATCCTTTCTTTTGTTTTGGGGCGCCTGCTGAAGGGTTTCCTTGCTCCTGTACGTTTCTTTTGGTGGTTTTCTTTCTTGATTAGCTCTCCTATGCTTTCCTCCCCATTAGTTTAGGCTGGTGGCTGGTGTGCGGTTGGGCCCATACCATAGGGTCTTGGGAGTACGGCGGGAACTTTCATGATTGATTGCTTGCAGGGGAGGCGGGGGGTTTTGGTTTGTCCCATGATGAGGTGAAGCGGGCCGTTGGATTGTTTTATGGTTTTGTTTTCGCCATAGCTAGCGCTCCATTCGATTTCTTGTACCTTAACAACAAATATATGACTTAACAAAAACCAAAACAAAAAAAGACCCCTCCGACCCCAGAAGAGGGATCGCCACGACTCCTCCCTCCTGTCCTCTGCAAGGGCTGCCAGATCCGCCTACTTCAAGGCCATTTCAAAGGCCAAAAGGGATCACTGGACCTCCTTCCTGGCCGGGGCAACCCCTCAGTCCGTCTGGACGGTGAAGAGGTTTGCCATCGGACGACCCCCCTCCCGCTTTCCCGAACTCCCGGGTGCCGAAACCCCAGAGGAGCTCAATAAGGCCCTCCTGAACCACTTTTTCCCAGGCGATCCCCCTGGCACTACGGACACCATCCTTCTCCCTTTCGTCGATTGCCCCATGCTGGAAGCGGACGAAATCAGCAGGGCCCTCGCCCGGTCATCCCCGTCGTTGGCTCCTGGGCCAGACATGACGCCCAATTCGGTGTGGAAGAGAATAGAGCGCGTCGTTCCCCACATCATTCGCGATCTACTTGCCCCTCTGATGGCCTACGAGTCCCACCCCATCACTCTGAAGAAGGCTGATTGCATCGTCCTCGATAAGCCGGGTAAACCCTCCTACGACTCCCCCTCCGCCTTTAGGGTCATAGTCCTACTCCAGACCATTTCAAAAATCCTCGAAAGGATAATGAACTCAAGACTCCCCTGCGTGGCCCGAGTTTTGGGCCTCCTAAACCCGCACCAGTGCGGGTCCCTAGCCGGCCTCTCGGCATCGGACGCGACCACCACCCTGACCCATGAGGTCAAGACCCTCCAGATGGCCCAAAGGAAGGTCTCTACGCTTTTCCTGGACATAAAGGGGGCTTCGACAACGTCAACCCTTCATCCCTCTGCGGCATGCTGAAGGCCAAAGGTGTCAACCCATACCTAGTGTCGTGGACCAGATCCTTCCTATCTGCCAGGCCGTGCCGCCTTATCTACCAAGGCTCACCCAAGATATTCGCCCCCGTCTCTCTCTGCACCCCGCAATGTTCTCCCATCTCCCCGCTGCTGTTCGTCATTGACGTTTCCCGCCTACACTTCGAGATCCCGATGGGCCTCACCCTCGCTTGCGTGGACGACTTCGCCCTGACAGCTTCCTCGACGTCATATCTTCGGAACATTCAGATCCTGCAGAGCCAATATGCCAGGTTGAAGGCCAGAGGGGCCAGTCTAGGCGTAGGTTTCTCCGTCCCCAAGACAGTGCTCATCCACTGGCGTACAAACAGGGACAGAGCCCCAATTTCCAATGCCTCGATCCACTTGGATGGCTCGGTGTTCAAGCCCAAAGACGAGGTCAGATGGCCGGGCTACTGGTTTACCCCCTCTATGTCCACCACCACCCACTTCACGAAACGTCTGGCCAAGGCCCAAGCTGCCTTTGTGGCCATCAAGAGGCTCTCCCCCCCGGGGATGGGTCTCCCTATTTCCTCTGCCATCGGCTTGCCTCCTCGCTCCTCTTTCCCATTCTCAGCTATGGGGCGGACGTCTTTCCCCTCACTTACCACATGACAAGGAAACAGGCCGCCTTCTGGCACAAAGTTCAGAGGTGGTCCACCAACCGTTTCATCAGCACCCCTATCGATATACTGGCCATCGAGACCTGCCTCCCTCCCCTGGACCTCCTCCTAAAGTACAAATGCCGGCTCGCCAGGCTCTGAATACTCTGCTCCCCCCGGGAAATCAACCCGGCGAAGGCACGCCTCCCCCTGTCGGTCCAAACGCCCTCCCTACACCGCCACTCCCCGGATCATAGGCTTCTCTCTGCAAAGAATGCGGGGAGCCGTCTACCCCTCCCGTGGCTCCAACCAAGGCCCCCCTCGAAGAACAGGGCCCACCTGCCCTTAGACGCCCTCCCTCACTCCATGCTGTTTATCCTGGGTCCAGGCGGGTTTCATCCCCTTCCGGTGACCTCCCAGCACCTCTTGACTGCTCTCCATCCAGCCCCTCCCCAGGGTTGCTCTTACCCCCAGCTCAAGCTCCGATGCAGGAGCCTCCTTATGGCAGAATGGGAGGAGGCCGCGCCGGCTACGCCCCGATACCCATACCGCCCGTCGCTCAGGCCCCATCCATTCATGGGCCTCAACAAATTCACCGCAGGTCGCCTACACCCGATGAGGTCTGGCAAGAGCTGCCTCCCGCGCGCATCCCTCCTTGAATGACCACCACATCCCAACGACCTGCCCCAGGTGCGACGAGGCCCCAGAGACCTTCGAGCACGCCATCCTCCGCTGCCCTGAGAAGGAGCCAGCCAGGACCCGCCACCTTCAGGGGGTTTCTGACATCAGCCCCGACGCCCCCGTCTGGTCTTCCGCCCCGCTACTCAGGGCCCTCGCCCAATTCATAAACTCGACAGCCACCGCCTTCCCTCGGGGCATATTTTCTCGCCCGTCTTCTTCCGCTCGTTCTGTTTCTTCCGAATGATCTAATGTAGTTTCCTTTGGGTACTTTATGTGGTCTCAGGAGAGCTAGGTTTACTTTGTTTATCTTTCATGCTATCCGCTGGTTTAAGGAGGGTTTCCTTGGAGCTACTTGTTTAAATATCGCGCCCGTATGTTGGCCTGGGACCGGTACGGACCCCAGGTGAAGAGCTTGGTGCCTGGTGTTTCCTTTGTTAGTACGTTTTGGATTTTGGGTTTTGTTTTCGACATAGCTAGTGCTCCATGCGATTTCGTGTACCTTAACAACGAATATATTATACAAAAAAAAAAGAAAAGAAAAAAAAAGACCCCTCCGACCCCACATCTTTCTCGTCCACACCACATCCAGTAATTGAAATCTCAACACCATGGGAAATCATCGTAAGAGTGTCCTCCGCCTCTGATCTACCCGGCCCGTGGCAACTGGTCGGGGTTTTATCACGCCTTCATCTCTTTCCTTCCTCTGGGGCCACGGTCCTCACCTCCCAGGGGTTATGGATTCCTTTCTGGTTCCGTTCAGTCTGTCGTTGAGCACGCTCGCGTCGGCGTTCCTACCCCGCACTCCGCATCTCGGGTTGCGTATCGCGTAGCGTTTTGCACGGTTGGCAACCCTCCTTCCTCCGTCAACATGCCGTCGCTACTTTCGCGCTATCGGTGAAGTAGTTGCCCTGGTGGCCCTGCTCTGTGGTATTGCACTCTCTCCTGAGTTGCTCGGTCGGTAGGGTCGGCATTCGAAAAATCGTGACCCTGTCTCCGTCCTCCGTGTTCGTACTTAACGGTTGTTTGGCGAGCCTTCCTCCTCCCGCTTCCCACGCGTTAGATCCGCTTGCACCGTACTGCTACCTCCCTCCCTAGCTGTCACCTTAGTGCCTACTTGGCTGGCACCCTACTGCCCCTCACGATAGCTGACACCTCCACTGCTGAGTGGCTCTCCTCGCTGGGTGACTCCCCTGGTCCCTCACCCTCTCCTGCGATTTACTCTACGATCGCGACTTCCCGATTAGGTTACGGCGTGTCATGGTATAGCACTACCTCCTTGACCTGTCCTAAAGTCCGAAAGGTGGCCGACTAGTGGGGACAGTCTGTCCCCGACCCGCTCGCCCCTGCAGCCCTTATGGATTCGGGGTTCAGTACGTTTTCGTTAGGGCAGCCGGCAATAGTAGTTTTAGCTTTCCTCTCTGTCGGCACTTCGTGTCATAAGAATCTTTTGTTTTGTTTTGGGGGGCCTGCAGAAGGGTTTGTGTCTTTCCCTGGTTTCATTTCTGTACTTGTCTTTCCTTACGTGTCTGGAGGAAGGTATTGCTCCGTCTTGCTTTTGTCTTAGGTGCTACAAGGGGGGAGGATGGGCTCTGAGTTTGAGAGGTTTGATTTTTACCATGAGGGGGTGAAGCGGATGGTTGGATTGTTTATAGGTTTTGTTTCGGTCATAGCTAGCGCTCCATACTGTTTCTTGTACCTAAAATCAATGAATACATGATTAAAAAACAAGAAGAAAAACAAGGACCCCTCCCACCCCAGGTCCGATGGCTGGGCTACTGGTTTACCTCTTCGCTCTCCACGACGACCCACTTCACCAAACGACTGGCCAAGGCCCAAGCTGCCTTCGTGGCCGTCAAAAGGCTCTCCGCCCCAGGTATCGGCCTCCCTCCTTTTCTGTGCCACCGGTTGGCCTCCTCTCTTCTCTTCCCCATCTTCAGTTACAGTGCGGACGTCTTCATGCCCACCACCCACATGACCAGGAAGCTCGCCTCCTTCTGGCATAAGCTCCAGAGGTGGACTACCAACTGCTTTGCCAGCACCCCCATCGACATACTGGCCATCCAGGCCTGTCTCCCGCCGCTCAACCTTCTCCTGGCTTATAAGCGCCGTCTCACCTGCCTCAGAATACTGTGTTCCCCCCCAGAGATTAACCCAGCCATGGCCCGCCTTCTCCTCTCGCTGCAGACCCCCGCTCTGCACCGCCACTCCCCTGACCATTGGGCCCTCTCGGCAAAAAACGCAGGAAGCTGACTCCCCCTCCCTTGGCTCCAGCCAAGGCCGCCCTCCAAGAACAGGGCTCACCTCCCACTGGACGCCCTCCCTCACTCTATGCTGTTTCCCCTGGGTCCAGGCAGCTTCGAGCCCCTCCCAGTCACCTCACAACACCTGCTTTGCCAACTGTACACGGCCCCCCCTCGGGGCCGCACCTACCCCCAGCTTAAGCTCCTGTGCAGGAGCCTCCTGATGAAAGAGTGGGAAGAGGCCACGCCTGATCTGGCCCGCTACCTGTACCGCCCCTCGCTCAAGCCCCATCCGTTCATGGGCCTCAACAAATTCACTGCGGGTCGCCTCCACCAGATGAGATCTGGCAGGAGCTATCTGAGTGCACACCCTTCGTGGAGCGACATCGACACGCCGACCACCTGCCCCAGCTGTGGTGAAGCCCCCGAGGACTTCCAACATGCCATCCTCCACTGCCCTGCTAAGGAGGCCGCCAGGACCAGCCACCTTCAGGGGGTTTCTGATATCGGCCCCGACGCCCCCGTCGGGTCATCCGCCTCCCTCCTCGGGGCCTTAGCCTGCTTCATTAGCTCTACATCTACCGCCTTCCCCCCAGGTATGTTCTCGCGCCCCAACTCTTCCTCCAGTTCCATTTGTTCCCGGTCATCTAATGTAGTTTCCCTTGGGTACTTTATGTCCTCTCGGGAAGGCTAGGTTTACTTGGTTTGGTTTCTTTTCTTTCCGCTGGTTTAAGGAGGGTTTCCTTTATCGTACTTGTTTTAATTTCGTGGCCGTATGTGGGCCTGGGACCGGTATGGACCCCAGTTGCAGTGCTTGGTGCCGGATTTTTCCTTTGTTAGTACGTTTTGGATTTTGGGTCTTGTTTTCGCCATAGCTAGCGCTCCATGCGATTTCTTGTACCTTAACAACGAATATATGATATAAAAAGAAAAAAGAAAAAAAAGACCCCTCCGACCCCACCATCTTTCTTACGTCCCGCCTCAGAAGACCCCCACCTGCGTTCCTCCTCTCCAGCGTCGGAACATCTGGCGTCTTGAGACATACGAAGGTCAACCGGCATCCAAGTGGGTATCAAGAGACCCCCGCGATTTTATTTGATCACCGTTCATATTAGATTCCAAAATCGCCGACGAACCAATAGCCCCTCCAGGCATAGCGAGACGTCACTTGCGGAAGGGAAAGCAAGCAAACTACATCTCCCACTGTTTGTAACCGATGCTAATAGCTCTCTGCCACTTAGACTCCCCGCCGTGCAACCTCCCCCGCCAGAGGTTCGGGGCGGCATACGAAGAAGAACTCTTACACCTTCGGCCCCCCGTCACCTGGCGGAAGCGCGAGCGTAAACAATGCTGGAATTCTCTTCCTAAGGAATCTTAGGATATCAAACTCACTACCCTTTTTTAATGAACAGACGACCCGAGCCTGAGGAGCGCACTCACTTCCAACCTGCCGTGGGAGATTCGGTGTATAAAGCCAAACTATCCCACAATAATCAGAATATGGTATACTGACAATCTAAGAAACAGGACTGTGTATGGCGACATTGCGTACACCAAATCGTGGTGTGGATTCAAGCATCCGCGTGGCCAATTTTCTATCTATGCAACATGGCGCGAGCAAATAAAGCCCTACATGATTGCTCGCCACCTGGACCCCGGTCGCCTAACCGAAATGCAAGTGGATTCAATTTTATTGTTCGCCCATGGCCTATCACCAGTCAAGGAGCGAATTGAGCTCCTCAAACGCCAGGGCCACGCCGACGACCTTTTGGAACGGAACCGGCATCTGAAGATCCTTGTCAGGGATTCTGGAAAGAAACTGCAAACGACCAAGGAGCGCCAAAGGGCTGGTCGTGATGGTCGCGGCGACCGTACCGAACCCGCGAGTAAGTGCTAGCCATCTGGATTCCGTGAGGCCCGCCCTGACATCTACTGCTAGTGGCTCTTGCGGATTGGGAGTCGCCATTTTCGCCGCGAGCTGTCAGAATCCATATTGTTCGTCGATCTGGATGACCGGCGGCCCCACATCCCTTCCTCGGCCACCCCTGGTGTGAAAGAGATTCGGACCGCGCAATCGCCACGGGGGTCCTCGCTACACCAATCATCACATATCTGGTACTGGTCGTCAGAGAGCAAGACGTCGAAGACGAAATCCGATGTCCCGGTATCTCATTGGTGCGACAGGTGAGGGTGCTGCCAGACTACATCAGGACCCCGAGGATCCTCTGCCCCTACCCTAACTTATATTCCTGAACGGAGATGACGACATTCGTGTCTGGCTTCTCACCAACAGTGGCCAGGATCCGCTGGACCTCATGGTTATCGAGGCACGACCCGAAGACAGCGAGGACCTGCACGAGACGCCCTCGCCTTCCAATGCGAGGTACCCATTTTTCGACCGCGCCATCTGGGAAGAGTCGGCCGGCGCAGAAGATGCGGCACGGGCAAGGGAGGAGGAGGAGGAGTGGATTGACGAGGATGAATGGCTACAGGCTGAGGCAGAGGGGGCGCCTCGGGTGCCTCCTGGTGCTGGCGTTATGCTTGTAGACGACGGCGGCGTAAGTATCTAGACTGAACAGGGACTTAGATCAAAATTGGATAGCTAATTGCTGATGTAGGTCCAGTCACCGGGAGTTCTGGGCCCCTCAAGACCCCGGAGGAATATTCCATCGCAGATGGAGGAGCCAGCGCGCTCTTAACCATTAGCGCCGGTGTCGGGGGTGCCCTCCTCTCGCCCGTCTGGGCCTTCTGAGTCTGAGATGCTCCGTAAACTCTGCGAATTGGCCCAGGAGAACCCCTGGTAAAACAGATTGTTGGCGAATCCTGAGCTTGTACCCGAGAGGCTTCAAGGGTATGATGGCGCCAAGGACACACCACCTGCCACACATATAAATAGCAACGAACACTCTGTCTCAGCTCCCCCTGCTTCAGCTGCCGGCCGTCATCTCTCGACTCCGCAGAGAACGATAGAACATCCCTCTCCCACAACTGATCTCCCGCCATCTACTACCAATGTGGCCCCGACCCAGCCACCAGCATCCGTGCTGCCCCCGGCACCCCGATCTTCAGTGCAGAGTTCTGAGCACGCCGCAGAAAACTCCCCATCCGTACCCAAAATACGCCGTTCTGGAAGAATTGGCTCGGGTCGAAAATGAGATTTCTACGTTTCGGGATGAATTCTTTTTGCATTTTTACCCCTACTACTGCCTTACACGGGCTGTGCGATTTCCTTTGACACACGGAGTCATGTAATTTATTTTCTCCTTATGCTTTCTAGCTAGTACTCCTATAGTAATGATACTATTGCGCGCCTCTTGCTTCAGCTTCTCTCATCCTTATGTCCCCTTATGCTGATGTCTGATAACCTTTTCCGCTTTGGGCTGGACTCGCATTCTCTGTTCATAACTAGAGTGGCGTTAGCCAAAAGGACTGGGGTATGCACTATGTGAAAACTGAGATCTAGAGATTTAGTGATCTTGATTCGACGTCGGGAGATGAGGTTTGAGATATGTAATCCGCATTGGTCTTCGCGTGTGTCTTGCGAGACCTAGTGTCGCTAACGGATACTCGTTGTGGCTAGTTTTGGCATATGCACTACCGACACCAGTGACGCCTCCTACTTTACAGACACCTCGAACCTTTTCATACCAGAGCGTAGACGAACATCATACCTGAGCTCGTCCAGAGTACGAACATAATGTTGAACAAGCAGAATACACCTTTTTGCAGTTGAATAGATTCTTTCAATACCGAGTGATAGTACCTGAATCTCACCCCCCCGCCCCCCCCAAAAGACGTAGCGTATAAGACCTGACGCGTTCCATTGCACAACAACTACAAACTACAAATATCCACATCGCGTGGGATACATTACACTCACGCATTCTAATCCCTATTCTCTCTGAAAAATCTTCATCAGTCTCCGGTATTCTACGATGTCTAGACAACCTCAAGGCAAATCACTCAGTCAGCCAACTTCACGAGTAGGCAATCTGGAGCGGCGTAGACGCGACGCCATACCCGCGCAGAGGGGATCTGGATCAGGAACACAGCGGACCGAATCAGGCAGCTCCCATAGTACAAGAACACTGCCTGCCGAATCAAGCAGCTCCCACGGTACACAGTCGTCCGGTCGCAGTTCTTCCCCACCACAAACCACAAGACGCCCCACATCACGACCCGTGAAGCGCGCCAGAAGGAGGACCTTACAGACCACGGCGTATAGTGAACCTGAGGGGGAACCAGATGCACAACAACAAATAGCGACAGTTCATCTGAGCGATGAGAGCAGCGATGAGTACCAGAACTCCCGCAGATCTGATGAAACTGAATCGGACACAGAACCAGACGCAGAAGACAATGATGTCCCGGATGACGACACTGGATCAGGGTCTCGTCACCGATCACGAACTGCAGACAGACGACAAGCAAATACCCGGGTTTCAACTGTGCGAGTTTCGACCACCTCCGGATCTCAAGGAGCGGCGCAAGTCGGGCGCACCCAAGCTGCTCGACCACGTATAATTCAGGGTGGTGCGTATACTCCACCGGCGTTCACATCTTCCAGTGTACCACCATATTCGTCGCCGCTGGCCACCCATAGTCCCACTACGTCCGGAGTCCGGAGCTCGAGTCCTCCCAGCCATCCCAATAATCAACAACACGAGCATCACATCTGGCCGGATACTAACTCACGGCGAAATACGGCCACCGGGGCCGAGGCTGCTGTAATAGTGCGGGCCAAGACTCTTATTCTATGGTACACCCTGTTTGTGAATCCTCTCCCAGCACCCGCTGTATTGATGTCCGAGGTCCACCGTGTTTGGCTGAAGGCTCTCGAGGACATATCCGACGCAGGAAATATTGAACCATCGGTGGCAAGCATAAAAATAGTAAGTGGACGCTGATACTCAAACTTGACGCACTCGTCGTGGGTGCTTACTAAATGTGACAGATACGCGCCAGACACTCTGCAGTAAGATCCCAGTTTCTGTTCCACGTAAAGGAACGCATTGGAAGATATTACGATCTCCCCCGAGACCCGATGGCGATTGCGCATAGGGTGGACTACCTCCTCGAGAGGGATAGATTCATGTGTTCCCCGAGAGGGTATGAGGTAAGTGTGCGCTTTGTGATAGCCCGGCCACAACTAATGTGTATGGACTTGACCCAGCAAGTAACGAATCGATTCCTCGCGCCCCAGATCCCCGAGGCAATATGGGGAAAGTACTTCAAGGGCAGGAAAATGCGTGGGATTGCCGAACCTGATTTCCTTGGTCGCATCAATGGCACCATGGTATGTTTAACCTGTGCCATACTCTGCCATACTCTGCGAGCATGGCAAACCGGAATCTATCTTGAAACATGCGTCTTCAAGCCGGACGCAGTAGCAGCTGAGCCTGACCCTGAACCTGGTGTTCTCTAGTTCCGGCCAGGATGCTAACCTCATGATGAGCTCGGAAGACCTCTTTGCCCGCCAGCGCCAGACGTGGGCCACGTGCCCAGACTGGGTACAGACAATGATCCTCAAGAACATTCGCGAGACCATCAAAGCGAAAATGGAGAAGGAGCATGGGATACAGGAAGATCGCCGTGAAGGGTTTACTGACGATTGGGAAGCAGTGGCGGCAGAGGTGCAGAGTCAGATGTCTAGACGGCCCCCCCACGGGCAACTCCTCGGATTCCGACACGCCCAACTCCACGCATTCAGACACGTCCAACTTCACAGATTGAGAGTCAAACTCCCGGCAACCTGCGTATTGGAGCCCTGGCTGGAGCCCCGGATAACCGAAACGATTCACAGGAAACTGTCACGTCTTTCGATTTCACCCAGGTGTCGGCAACCCGGCTACTCAACTTCCTCGATTCGGACCTACAGACTCCGAACGGCTCACAGGAGGTGGCTGGGGGGCTAACTTTGGACAATACTGTGACTCCGACTACATTGCGACAGCTCGCGCTCAGCCTTGATGATCTAGAGCCGGCGGAGGAGACTACTGATCCGTGGGATATGGAGCAGGGGGAAAGTGCGAGCATAGATGCGGGTAGTTAGAATGCTGAGCATGTGTAGTGTAGTGGTTTTGGGATGCGTTCTCACATATAGGAAAGTGTGCGAGGAGCATAGTCGTATTAAGATGAGGGCGTCTAGCCAACTCAAGGAATTCAGAATAGAATTAATAGAAGCAACGCTTAACAGGTGCATCTTGACGATCAGGATAGTAAAACACATCGTGACAGCGTTTGAAAGCAGAGAAGTGCCTAGGCGTAGGATCAGGATGGCATTAGACTAAGTACACCATGCGTCCGGATGAAAACCCGGCGTCAGATAGAGTCACGATCAGATCAGGACGCGGCATACCTCGGGCGTAAGATCATGAAGAAGTGAGCAGGCGTCAGGAGGGAAGAGATGCAGATCCTGGGATCCGGACGACGTCGGCAGGGTGTGAAAACATTAGGACGCGAGATCTGAAGATGAGCAAAGCCCTGACGTTCGCAGAGAAGGAACCGGCCTCAGTGCGGGAGAGTTATAGATCTGACGCACTCAGAACGCAATAGCGGACGACCCCACGCAGTAGGAACGGAAGAGTTGTTGATCAGGGGGAGTCAGGAGGTAATAGAGGAGCACCAGACACGGTCAGGACGCACAGGACGTAGGGGTCCGTGTCCGGATGGCGTCAGGAAGGATGGCGCTAGGTAACGCAAAGTCAGGACGCGACGTCGATCCGACGTTAGGTCCTGATTCGCCATTGGCATTCCGACCTTACATCCTGATTCGCGACTAGCATTCCGACTTTACGTCCTGATTCGCGATTAGCATTCCGACGTCCCGCGCGTCAGACGCACGGGGCGCACAGGACGCAAGGTATTATTTTTGCTGATGAATTATATGTCGTGGGTTGCAAATTTCATGATTCCAGAAGCCTTGTAGTAGTAGGAGAGGGAGAAGGGAAGGAGGGACTTGATATAGGATTTAGCCATAAACCAGTGTAGGGCAGAAGCAAAAGTTGGAGTGGGAGTTGATGTACCAGTAGATGTAAAGGGAAGGATACAAGCACTTGCACATGTCTAAACAAGTTGGGAGCCATGTTACTCTTTTTTTCTTTCCAACTTACTACTCAAAAACACTGACCTTACACTTGAGGGGCATGGCAGCTTTTTCATATTTATTTTTTAAACTCTTATAACGTATAATTTCAGTTTGGTAAATAATTAATCGGCATCATATGAATACTCACGTCGCTGGATTGCTGCCACTTCCCATTATGGAATCGCTCATCCTCGGATATTCTAACCAATAAAATCCACCAAATGATCACCATTGCATCAATGGTGAAATGGGAAAAGACACCTTAAAATAAGACCATGACTCTAGTCACCTGTATTGCCGTCTATGTGCTTGAGAATCTCAGGAAGCTCATGAAGCAAATTTCAGATTCTGTCCGTCAAAGTTATTATTTCCGCCATAAATGATACATCTATTAAGTCCGGCATGCTAATTGCAAGCTAAAACTATGGTTTCGAGTCTCTTTAGAAGCGGAATAAGACTGGCTGACCCAGGACCCTGTGGCATCGTGAACTCTCTTACACAGGTGATTTTTAGCTTGTTGGTCAGGCGGTTAACTGCTTGCTCAAGTTGTCCCGCGAGAGTCTGAAGCCAAGGTAAGGTAGTCTTGGTTCTTGGGGTTCTGAGCTTTCTGAGCTATTAGGACGTAACTATTGCTTTCCAACAAATTTTATTGGCCAAAATATCCGAGGATGAGCGATTCCATAATCGGAAGCGACAGAGCAATCCGGCGACGTGAGTACAGCAATTGGACACTCGGGGGCTAGCTGAAATTGATTGTCTAATATGAAAAAACTACCTGATAATGTCATCCCTTTAACTATACATAAGTGACGGCTCCAAAAGCTCACTAACTATTGTATGCAAAAGCCAATGCTCCTAGGTAAGCAAAATAATGATGGCAAAATAGTGCTCAACAGCCTTGCTCATGCTTTCGCTTCTCATACCCAATAATCCAGTTCTTCACCATCCTAGTCGAAAATTCAAGCAAATCAAGTTGCTCTCTGAAGCCACGTTTATCGCACCCATCTTTATCATTGTTTGCACCCGAACCCGCAGCCTGGTCAAAGATTTTTCTCAGCTTCGTATTCTCCCAGTTCTCCCATCTCTCAACGCGGAACTCATCAGTATCTCCAAATTCTAAAGGCTCGGGTTGTTCCTCCATATCTTCTCCCCGTAGCATTCGAGGATAGGTGTCTTCCCAAGCCGGTACGGTGGTAATACACTCCCAATCGACGATCCCGGTAATCTCCAGTGTAGTGCGGTCAACCAGGATATTTGAACGATTAAGGTCGTGGTGATGCAGCACGAATTCTTCTGTTTGCATGTCTTTGGAGAAAAGGGAAGGGAGAATTTCCCGGAGCTGTTGGATGGTTTCCTCAATCTCTGGCACATCCTCGGCAAGATCATCTTCATCACTCTCTGAATCTTCATCATTCGAACGCGCCTTTTGAATGCCAGCCGCACGTTTATCTAATATGTCGTTACTTCATTGCGGCCAATCCATTCGATTTATCATACTTACCAGAATTCTGTTTTAGGAGAAGTTTCTTATCTTCTAGTTCCACTTTCATTAATGCAAGTAAGTATTCTCGGTCGCTTTGATAGGGCCCGCGATCCCTCCTTATCAGTGGCTTCCTCTTTCCAGCGAAAATAAAAGAGTTTACAATTGGCCCGATCACAAAATCGTTGTCACCGGTAGCCACAGCGACCTTCAAGTCCGCTTCGCTGAGCTCGGCGTGCTGATACAAACTCCCGATAGCATCGAATCTGCACTTCCTACGGAGTTCCTTTGTGAATTGCCCCAAGCGCTCAACAACATTTGTCTTCCTCTCGAGGCTCAGATCACGCCAGACATCCCCCAAGCATACTCCTGGAATTTTCTCCATAATGATCCATTCGAAGCCCAACTCATTTTTGGTCGTGCAGTCGTAGGCGAATACCTCTGGAACTGGTAGTGAGGTACGTTGCCGCAACAGTCGGAGAGTGGCAACCTCGCTAGCTATCTTGTAGGACGGTTCGACCGGGAGCATTGCGCGGAAGATGTAGGACTTCTAGTCCTTGATTGTGTTCGAGGAGACCGTGATTAAATAGACTTTGTTAAACGCTCCGCCTGCAAGGAATTTTACAGAAAGGTCATCCGCACTCAGATGTTGTCGTGATAGTGCCTCAATTGTTGCGATGTTGGGGGTTGCCGCCCAAGCGGGCACAGGACCGAAAAGGTTGGATTTCCAACGAAGGCCGAAGCTGAGGAAGGCTGATGGGAGTGCGTCGGCGTCATTTATTGTTGGTGACAGTGAGCTGATGAAGTGGTGAGGAGGGGTTTGAGATGGGAATGAAGCGCATTGGGGGAAGCAGGCCTGAATCTTACATAAGGCACCCTTCTCAGACTGTAACTGGGATACGCTAGCAAGGGTAGGAAAGAGCGCCGCTTGAGGAGAAATTGCTTCAAGGGGTAATAATATTTCGGATAATCGCCACCATGCACAGAATTTGATCTCATTGGGCAGTTGAAGTTCCTCTAAAGGGTGGAAACGGTTTGCCACACCTTCTTTACCCATGCTAGCGTACCGTATTCTGGTTCCTTCCGATTCTGACGGTGTGGATACGGTAGTCGGAGCAGTCATGTAACTTACCGGTACGATATGGGTTGCGACCCCATAGAAAAACTCTGTGGGGTATGATCGATAGCATGGCACGCACATTTTCATAAAGGCCACCTCTCATAAATCCTAGTTCAAAGTAAAAACACACCTCCCTTTAACTGGATCGCTTCGTCTCTATTGGACTTATGGTTCCGGACGTCTTAACCATGCACGAAATAATTTGGAACAGGGCACGCCTTGGCATGAAAAAATATGTAAAGTGCCTGACGGTTTGATGGCGATACGGTCTGATGACGATTTGATAAGATATACTAAATACAGTAAGGATTTGCGTTCAAGAGAAAAGAGAAAAAGACATGACAACCCATTCAGAAAAGGAGGAAATACAAGAAGGAGGGGGAGTAAATACCATGCCCTCGTTTATTGACCGCCCCCTACCCAGCTTTTCTCTCTTCTTTTTCTATTTTCCTTCTATCATACTAGATTTTGCTTTGAATTTCTCGCTTTCCTCAGCAGTTTTTTTTTTCTCTCTTCAGTGCAAATCCTTGCTGTATTTCGTAATCTTATCAAAATCCCCATCAGACCGTATCGCCATCAGACCGTCAAGCACTTTAGATATGAGTTCCGGTCAAGTCTAGAGTTTTTCCAATAATTGTCAAGCTACAAAACATATCAAAAATAACTCAATTACGTTGGGGTTGAACTTAGTTACGCTTTTTGAAATGGGGGCTTACTCGGAATGCCAAGGCGTCCTCCGTTCCAAATTATTTGATGCACGGTCAGGACTTCCGGAACAATAGCTTTGTCAGTGATTCGCTCTTTCCATATCGGCTGCGTTACACCACACTGTCGGACGGATGCATGGCCAATAGGGCAAACGGCGATAAACACCATGTAATGTGATCGTGGTTAGGTTTAGACAGAAAGCTTGGCAGGTAGTATAGATTTGGGAGAAAAAGGGGCCTGTCTGAAAACAACGAAGGCAAGGAGCACAACAACCGAGATTCTCAAGGATAGTTTGATCTTTGAGTGCGGCTTTTCTCTGTGCCTATTTTCTGTTTTCAGAACCGCCTTTGATCAATCTAAAGTCTTTGCCAAACAGCCACCAAAGAACGCCCTCACCGGAAGTGATCCAACAACACCCATCGGGGTCAATTCTATCCTCACAATCTCCCTGTATAGCGAGCGGTTCACAAGCTCATCTCCACCTACGAAAATACGCCGGGGCAACACACCATCCACCTACTAAGGGAAAGCGAATACAACCTCGCCCAGCGGTAGCCGTGCTATAATAGAAAATATGGGATTGCATAGGAGCTAAATGCTCGGAAGATTGAACATGTGATTTTGAAACAGATTGTATGCGTGTCTTGTTGATACTCCAGATGACGTGTGATATCGTTTTATCCGTATTGATATTATCAAGGACAAGATATCGTTTTATCCACATGTTGTCAAGGACATGAGATTTTATCCACATCGGTATTGTCAAGAATGCAATATCTTTTATCAATATTGATATTGTCAAGGATATGATGTCATTTTATCCCCATTGATATTGTCAATGATGTGATATCGTTTTATTCATATTGATATTGTCATGATGTGAGGGCTGAAGCGCCACATCAGCAAAAACGGACCCTGCGTCTGATCCGTCGGCGTTGCGTCCTGACGCAAGCGACGCATCTCCTGCGTCCCATGCGTCCTGTGCGTCCTGACTTGCGTTGCAACGCCCCGCCACATCCCA